>Ga0209489_100162_pt1 | contig 102800 bp, 45 predicted proteins | sample SiratrowhiteBW_FD_187527 | JGI IMG/M metagenome (GOLD analysis project Ga0209489, IMG submission 187527) | Root nodule microbial communities of legume samples collected from California, USA - Siratro white BW (SPAdes) (version 2) | ecosystem: Host-associated > Plants > Roots > Nodule | place... | reverse complement strand
ATATATATATATATATATATATATATATATATATATACATACCTATGTACTATGATAGCTATATCACTATACATTTATCTCATGATGGAATGACCTCGTGCAAAAAAAATGCACAATCGTGGCCACTTCAAGCAACTTCTTGAGGACCATCTATCCAGGTCTAAAAAATTGTCTAGGATCTAATAATTGGATAAGAACATTAATGCCCTTTCAAACATTTCACTTAATTGAGAGCGTGATTAGCGCGGCGGAAAAGTTGATTTATTGTCTATTATGTTACACCTACATTCCAAATTTATCTTCTCCATATCATTATATATATATATATTATTGTTGTTTTCATGTGATCCAATTATGTAATCGCATTAACATTCTTTGTTACGACAATATCAATTTATATTTCTTAATTTAGTGCTTCAGGTTCAACTTTTAACATGGTTTTATATATACAAAACAAACTATGTTGAAAGGAGAACTAATTTTGCAATAGTACCACGGTTAAAAAAATGTTAAAATGCAAATAATTTTACTCTTTTTAAACAAATGGTATTCAAATATTATAAATAAAAAATTAATTGCACATTTTATGACATTATTATTAACATTTCACGAATTTGATCATATAAGTTTTTCACATTTTACTTTAAAATTCAATTTTTACACATTTTATCATATGAATTTTCTTTTTACATATTTTACCATTGCGTTTTTCGAGACACATTTAGCAATATGTTTTGGTAACAAAATACATTGTTTTGTAAAAAAATAAGATCAAACATCATTGTCTTATAAGGAGACGTCAATATTTTGTTGCGCATTTAATATATGTGTAAAATATGTGAACATTGACAATCTTGATGGTAAAAGGATGCAATGAAAAAATTAGATAATAAAATTCATAAAGTAATAATAATTGAGTGATAAAATATAATTAAACTTAAAACTATAGATGAAAAACCAATAAAAGTTTCTAATTTATAAAAATTAATCATTGATAATATCAAGAAACATTTTTCACTAATATTATGATTATAAAATTTGTCACTAATAATTGGTTGGAGCAAAATGGCATAATGTGAACTAAGATCTGCAGAGACATGTTGGGTCCAAGATTGAGGCTTTGGTTATTAAAGTAGTTTATCATTCTCAGCATTTTTTTTTTATTCTCAGAAAACCTAAAAGCCTTTGATTTATATATGATGTATAAGGTTGTGGGCCAAAAGGAGTGTAATGAGGTTGTGCTTTTTCATGAAAATTTCCCTTGTAATGATGAGGTTTCTTGCTTTTGCTTCCTTTTCCTTTTCTTTTTCACATTTACGCATGGACTTAGACAGTCATATTTTCTCTTTTAAAATTACCTAGTATTTATCATTATTTTTTAAATTTAACCTATAAAAGTCCAAGAAGTAGATTAGATAGAGCATAAGATGGAAAAAGACAAACTATTCAATGTATTTTGAAATTTAATAGTTTTTACTTATAAATATGATTACATATATATATATATATATATATGTGTGTATATATATATATATATATATATATATATATATATATATATATATATATATATATATATATATATATATATATATCACAAGTATCTTTTACATGAAACAATAATCATATATGATCATTATAAATGAATTTTTAATATTTAATAAAATTATATATGTAATACTGAAGCTTGAAACTATTAATTAAATTAAAATAATTTCATGTTAATTAATTCACACACTATTTAATATTATGACGTTATTTTATTTATATGTAACTTTTTTTACGCGGTAAGAAAAACATGGTGGTTAGTTTTGAGTTACATAATTAATATAGCGTGGTACGAGCCATGAATATCAAGTAACACTAATAACATCTTTATCATAATTTTAAAAAAAAAAATGTTACATTGATTTGTTTAAAAAATTTAAAACGAATTAAAATCACTAAAAACAGTTAAAGGAAATTAAAATAATAATAATAATAATAATAGGAGTAACAATAATGAAAAAATTATTAAACCTAAGAAATAAATAAAATGATGATAATTTTAAATTAAAAATAAATGAAAAAAAATAATCTAACTATTCTTAGTTATTTCAATTCACACTAGTTAATTAATTAAGGGTTGATACAGAGTGCTTACTTATTATTTTTAGTTTTGTTAAAAAAAACGGTATAAAACTGGTTTACACTAAATATGCATAAAAAAAATTAAACTTTTATTTTTCTGTGCGATGTCCTCGGAGAGAATAATTTCAATTAGAACCGAATCATTAGGTCGAATTAATCTTATTTGACTAGTATGAACAGTTTTGATATTATAAATCTAAAGTATAATATGATTAAAGAGATATTCTTTTAGAATATGTTAAAAAGTTATTCAATAATAAGGTTTCTGAACAAGCTAACAAATTTATACCCTACACGACTAAGGAAGACTTATATTATATAATTTCTAAACATTAATATAATAATAATAATAATAATAATAATAATAATAATAATAATTTAATGTTTTTATTATTAGAATTTTGTTAATATTACTGCTAGTTGATTTTAAATATCTAACTCAAGGTTTTTTTATGAGAAAATATTTATTATTTTTATTTACTAATGTTTTATTCCTAATAAAAATGTTTGTTTTACTTTTATGTGATATTTAATATTTACAACTCTTCTCTCAATATAAAGAAATAATAATTGTAACGGCCTAGAAAATTGAAATATAAAAAGAAAATAATTGTAACAGTTTAGAAAATTATTATTTGAGTAAAAATAATAAGAGTGGAATGAACAGGTAATTATTATTATTATTATTATTATTATTATTATTAAATTCAAAAAAAGTAATTATAGAAAAAGTTAGTAGTCAAACTTCATTTTACTCATCTCTCTAAATCTTTGTTTCTTCCTTTGCTCTAACTTCTCCTAAACCTTTGAGTTTGTCTTTCTTCAGTTTGGCAAGTTGGGCCCACCGTTGGACTCGTGGCGGAGAACAGAACAACGTTTTCCAATTAGAATCTCTGTTAGAGTAAGTTCTTCTCTTGCCTTTTTTTTTTCTTAGAGCCAATTTAGGCTTTTCGTTTTTCTTTGCTGTCTAAGCTTGCATGTAGCCTTTGGGTCATCAGATGGTGCCTCTATGAGCTGAGTGTATTAGCGTGTTATTATGATCGTTGATCAAAGGTCCTTCGGTGCAGGTTTGAGTTCTTGAGAAGTTTTAGGTTGTTGAAGCTCTTAGAGAGAACTCTTGTGTTGATTTAGGTAAGAGAAGTTGACCTTCCTTTTTGTCTGATCTGTGTGTGAATGTAGGTTAGGGTTTGATAAGTTAATGATCATATTATCTATGAAAAATGCATATGTTAAAGTTCTTTGCAGGTCTGATATTGAGATTTAATTTTTATGATGTTAATTTGATTTTGTATGTATGATGTAGCTCTATGAAAATTCAGTTGATCTGCTGAGTAGATAGTTTGTGCTAGGGTATATCATTCATCGTGTATACATGTTGATTTTTCTCAATTTAGTCATCTAAGGCATGCATGGTAGCTCTAAGGTAGTAGAAACTGCATGATTCATCCGATAAGTTGTTGTTTTTCTACATAACTCGCCCATGCTAGGCACTCTTGCCCAGGCAAGTTCACTTGGAAATCTGAGAGGTGCTTTTGGGTCCAATTTTGCCCAAGCGAGAGGTGTTTCGCCCAGGTGAGAAGACCCTTGGAGCTTAGGTGCTCTTGAGTCCAGTATCCTTCGACCAGGTGAGGAGGTATTCTCGCATAGACAAGGATGGCCCTGGTGCAAGAGTGTTCATTGGACTATGTTCGCTCAAGCGAGAGGATTTTCGCTCAAAGGAGGGGGATTCTGGTTTAAGCGAGAATATTTTTACTCCAGCTAAAAAAAATGGCCTTTCTATTTGGATTGTTTGATTCTTTTATAATATAATGTATGAATTTAATATAATAGATTAATTGATACTTTAAATTTAATATTATTGATGTTTAGTGATTTCTTTCATTTTTGAGATTGAGATTGAAAAGTGAATGTATACATGAGTAGAGATCTATATTGTGATATGATATTGTTAAAGTGTTGATGGAGTTGGTCAAGATCTAGGTATAGTCTTTTTAGGAAAAAAAAACACTCGTGCCTATGTCAATTAGGGAGTGCATTGTCTAAGGATCTAATCAATAACGATTGATATCATGACTCTAATAGTAATAGGAATTAAATAGATAATCATTACTAACTAGTGAGGAGGTCTGAACTAGGTGACTACAACTAGAAACATAGCTGGCAGAAAAGTCTCAGGAGTACTAATCTTATCATACATGATTGGTGATTCATTGGTTTGGAAGCTGTGTAAATTCACAGCTTGGAGTTGAGTTGTATGACAGGTACATATTTTGGGATCTATTCAAGGCACAAGTTTTCCAAAAATAGAGTCACGTTTGTAGTGTGTTTGTATCTTATAATTGTAATGATGCATGAAATTGACTGAGATGGATGATCCTGAGATATTTAAGTTGTGTTAAACTTTGTAATTGATTGAATGACTTTGAATTACTTAAAATTTGTTAGTTTATCCTTGATTTTGTTGTGCTAGTGTTTTGATATCTGTTTGTGATAGTATTGTAGATGAATCTAAATAATAATTAGTAAAATATTGAATTGTATGCATGCTTTATTTTGTGAAGCGTGTTATAATAATAATAGTCTTAAAAGTTAAATTTATACGTTAAAGATTAATCGCCAAATTATTAAAAAAAATTAAAAAAATTCACTTATATAATGTAAAGAGTATAAAAATGAATAAGAGAATTTTTTTCAAATTAAATCGTTTCCTTGAAAATAAAGTTTTAAAAGAATATATTATTAAATATATTAGACCGCTATTAAAGTTTTCTCGAAAAAAATTGTTTACAGTTATTTACTATAAATAAGTTTGGTAAAATTTTACGGAAAAATTCTGCAACTCCCACTCAAATCAGCATTGCTGAAAATCTTTTATTCTTTGAACATATTTGTATTCTCTTCCAAACATGAGAAACTTTTGTTCTTCAAGAATATCAGTAAAGCATCCCTTGCTGCAAATTTCACCTCAATAAATTGTTTCTAATCAATTCCAAAGGACGGAGTTAAATGAAACTAATTATTATAAATTAATACATAATAAAAACATTTTTTTGTTTCCAATTTTTTTAATGATATATTAATTTCAAAATCTATAGTAATATATACAAAAATCTTCTCATTTGATATTCCTATTTACATCTTAATTATGTTTAAAAATTTTAACATTTTGAATCTTAATACTATCATTTTGTTACTTATATAACAATGAAATAAAAAAAAATATAAGTAATGAAAAAAATAGTGAAAAGATTACCACTCCACTAAAGTTACGAATTTAATAAAACAAAGAAAAGAAAATGAGAACAAGAGGGTCACTGTACACTAATACTTCATAATATAAATTATGTTTTTTTCTCTCTCTTTGGTATAAATAAATACGTAATGCTTGCAAATAGTTTATGTGATTATGAACAATAATTACCCAAACATATATACTTGGACAACATGATTGAAATTGGATATAATGGCCTCCACAATCATAACTAAAATCTATGGATTGGATGCGCACGCTCGTCTGTATATACACTATTGCTTTTGGTTGTTAAGAAGGTGTTATCAATTACAAAATAATAATAATAATAATAATAATAATAATAATAATAATAATAATAATAATAATAATAATAATAATAATAATAATAATAATAATAATAATAATAATAATAATAATAATAATAATAATAATAATAATAATAATAATAATAATAATAATAATAATAATAATAATTTTTATTTTATATTAAGATTTTAGTTTAACAAAGTTTTAAATTCATCATTTTTAACTAAATTATTATTAAATTTTTTATTTTATTAAATACTTAAAAAAAATTATGTTTTGAAATTAAGTTTTATAATTTAATTTTTCTTTTAAATTAATGATAGAAATTATTTTATTTTCATATCATTTTATTTACTTCTTTTCATGTAAAAAAATATGAAATTTTATAATTAATATAAAATAATATTTTCATTAATGTAATATAATAAATAATTGTTATTGTTTTTAAATATATTGAATAACAAATTTATCATATTCTTCTATAATTTTCACTTCCTCACCTACAATAAGCAAGAAGGTTTTACTTTTGAAAGTGAATTACCACTTGAGTTAAATAAGCTTTCATAATAAGATTTAATATTTTCATCATTAACCGACAATCAACATCTTTTACGGTGATGAAGGAAAATTATTTCATTTTCAAATGGGCAATTAAATTTTATACGACTAGAATCATGAACTTGTCAAATTGGTCAAAAGTAAATTTAAGGTTTAACGACTTCTTTAACTATCATTTTCATCAATTAGTTAAATTTAATTTTTAATTTATTCTATTTTTAAAAAAGTAAATCAATATAATCTTTCATTAAATTTATTATATTGGTGTTATAATAATGATACGTGATATTTGTTTAAAAAAATAGATCAACTTAAAAATATTCAAAATAATACAATAAATTTTAAAAAATCATCGTAAAAGAAGGAAAAATTATTAAACATAAATTTAATTCTTTATTTCGATACTCCAAAAACTCAAAATCTACAATGTTGTAAAACTAGCATCCTATTCCCTTATGAATTATTTCTGGTATAATACAAGTTGTTACTTGAGGTGCATATATCAATTTATTGTTCTGATCCTTTTTCCTATAATTAGATCTGGAAAAAATAGCATGTGTTTTAGTTTATAAAATCATGTTAAGTCTATGTTGTCATGAGTGACGAATGAGTTATAAATGAATAATTTTATGTATAATTATTAAGCAAATAGACGGTGATACTGTCACTGAATTATGAATTTCAAAAAAGTATATAAAAAACTGAGAAGATAAGGGGTTTGTAGCAATAATAATGCTTAATAAAGGAAAATAGGGTTAGAGAAATTGAGTACAAAACAAAACACTGCATCTAAGTATGAACCCCCTAAAGTGCACGTATACATACACTACCACAGAATGAGGCCAACTCATTTCACGTGGGTTATATATGAAAAAGGTAAAGATTAAAGTCTACCTAGCTCAAGATAACCTTTTATATGAAAAGTAGAAAGCTTTATTCATATACAAGGCATAAGGAAGCATCAAGCAAATAAAAAATTCAGGTGATCTTCTACATAAAGCCTCGGTACAAATGGAATAACTTTTTCATAAAAAAATTTAGGAAAAAAAGTTAAAATAAATTTTCTATCAACTAAGTTTAATTTTATAGAAACTATTTTCTAATTTATGAAAAAACTGATTTTATTATTCTTTATATAGAAAATTTATGTAAGATGATGCGGAACGGATCCTTTATGCATGCATAAACATTTATTAGTATATTCTTTAGTTTGAAGATCTAGTTCTCTGATTTGGTTGTTGAAAACTTAATGGTGAATGATAATGTTCATAGTAGGTTTCTTGAGGTATATATTTTCAGGGAGAAAACAAATTAATATTTAAATTTAAGGTCAAGTAGTCTAACATTATACTTCTTTTCAGTACATTTTAGTCATTTAGATCGCTCTCAAAAACAGAAATGATTAATACCATATTTTCATATTACTTCTGTGCTTTATAGAGTGATCAAAGAACCAATTATTAGGTTATGATTAGAAGCATATAAGTACATTAGACTTCAACTGAGTAGACACAAATTACTTATAATGATAAAATGTATAAATGAGAATTAAACAAGTTTGTAATTGGTCATTATTTGAATTTGTATTTAGATCAAGTAATCTAAGTTATTTGAATTTTGTAGTGTAGGGTTTCAAGAGTCTTGGTAGAGTTTCAAACAAGTTTATTTAAGTCTAAAAGAAAATCCTAGGTCGACCATGACATGTAGAGGGTGTATGATTTACTTTCAGTACATGTTCACATTTGTAAAGAATACCTTTTTTATTTTAGGCAACAACCAAAAGTGTGACCTAAAATAAATAAAAAATTAAGTGTGGCTTAAAGTAAAAAAAAAAAAAACAAAGGGCTAAACTTTAGGTAACAATTTAGTTACGGTATTGAAGCTGTGAAGTATGTTGTCCAGGGCTTTATTATTTATGCGCCACACTTTTTTTTCAGTGTTACATTTTTTTTAGATCACGATTTTTTAACACTACAATAAAAATTGTATTTACCTACAACAAAAATCCATATATTACTATTATCATTAACACATATAGAATATATAACCACTATACCAAAGAAACTTTGTACTTATATTATGATTATTATTTTTTTTAGTATGACTATTATTGTTATGATTAATATTATTATTAATAGTAATATTATTAATAATATTCATAATAACAATAATAATTAATATACATAATAATAATAGTAATAAACCTAAATTTTTAAAATATTTTAATTATAAAATTAGGATAATTTTTTCTCACACATTTTTGTTTATTGGTTATTCATAATTATAAGTTACATTAAAAAATTGCAGTTTAAACTATCCACGTTTTATAAATCAAACTCTATAAGTTTAGACCACATTTTCATTATTTTATGCCACACTTTTTTAATATGATTTTTTTTCAAATGTTACGCCTCAAAACTGTGGCTTAAACATTCATGACTCAAGAAAGGTGGTCTGTAATAGTTCATAAGTGACATTTGTAAAAGTGTGGTCTTCTTCACATTTAGGCCACATTTATTTATCCGTGGCCAACTTAGAAAACCATGGTTTAAACTATCCACGTTTAATCACTCATACTCTATAATTTTAGACCACATTTATATTATTTTAGGCCACACTTTTTTATTGTGTTTTATTTTTTTCCTTAAACGTCATGTTATAAAATTGTGGCTTAAACATCCACACTCCAAAAACCATGACCTCTTATGGTTCGTAAGCCACATTTGCAAAAATGTGGCCCTTTCCACATTTAGGCCACATTTTTTTCTCTGACCTACTTTAGTGTTACCTAAAGTGATAAATGGTGTAGTGATGAGTGAAAAAGTGACACCTGATCCACTATATATGCCACTTCTTTAGAAGCATATGAGGAAATTCAAATTTGAATTTCCTTCTCCTTTTGGTCGTCAAGGTTTAGACGTCACTCCTATAAATAGGGACATCTACTTAATGTAAATTCATTTTTGAATGAGTAGAGTTATTTTGCTAAAGTTGTATATCACTTATTCTTGAGTCTCCCTAGGATAGACTCCCTTATATTTGGCTCCTCCTAGGATCTTCCTTGAGAGTTGGCCGAACTTTTCTCTTAAAAGAATTTGTTTCTAAGAGTAAGGTCTTCAAGAGATAAGTGTTTTTTATGTGTGTTCATGAAGTGATTTCAAGTAGTTTACTCACTTCCTTGATTGTTTTCTTTTCTTGAGTTTTGTTTGAATTTTAATTGGTTCAATTGGTTTATATTTGAGACATTTTTATTTTGATCATCAATATGTGTTGTTTAAATTCATATGTAGTTCTTAATTGTCGCAAATTTTCTCCTAGTTTAGTCATTTTAATTTTGCTTTGCTCATGACTTTGAATTTGAGAAGTTGTATGGATTTGAGTGCTTTTGTTTTACAATTTTGAGTTCATACCTGTTATGAGATCATTGACAAATTCCTAGGATCATGTTTCCTTTGTATTCTTACTTGAGTTTGTACATATTTCATTCGAGTTTGTACATATTTCATTCCTTTAGGTATGCCTATTTGGCATTTTTTTTCCTTTATTTGTTACCAATGCAAAATTAAGTTCAATTTGAATTCGATTATGAATTATTTAATTCTTTTATAACTAGTTATAAATTCAAGTAAAAGGCATATACTATTCAAAGACAAAATAAATTAAAGAAGAAAAGCTCAAAGAAGGAGTAAAAGAATAAAATATTTGTTATGACTAAAATCAACAGTCATATTAATACAACTATTCGTTTGTCAACAAGTTAGTGAGGAGAGAAAAGTACTCTTAGCCACCTTAAGTTTCCACGGATATGTTATGTATTGGTGGACCGCCTTAGAGAGTGACATCTCCATAATGATCCTTCAATCCAATATTGGAGTAATTTGAAAAGTGCAATGAGAAGAAGACATGTCTCATTTTATTGTAAGAAGGAATTTATGGACAAGCACCAAAGGCTTCATAAAAACAACATGAGTGTAGAAAAGTATAGGCAAAAGATGGATTTATACATTATGAGAGTTGAGATAGGGGAGGTTGAGAACACCATTGTTCGTGAGTGGATTGAGTCTTGAAATAAGAGATGGAGTGGAACTTCTACCTTGTCAAGATGTAAATGATCTTGTTCAATTGTGCATTATTATAGAACAAAAAAGTTTGAGAAAAGGTTCTTACAAAAGATAAAATTTCCACTCTAGCTATTATTCTAAGAAAGACTACAAAAGGGAGGGTAGTTATTCCAAGTACAAATCTAAAGAGGAACCCCCTAAGAATCTAGTAAAAGACAAAGAAAAAAAGTGGCATTCATCACTCACTGACACTCATGAAATTAAATGTTTTAAGTGTCTAATCCAAGGTTGCATTGCATCTCAATGCCAAACCAAGAAGACCATGATCTTAAGTGGTAAGAACATTTACAATAACCAAGATGAATCATACACCAGTAAGAGTGAAGACTCTAGTGAAAATGAGCATGATAGTGAGGATGTCTGTCTTTGTGAATGAAATCTTCTCATTGTAATAAAATTACTCAATAATTAACCTATTCCACAACATTTTTCTCATAGAGATAACATCTTTCATAAAAGATGTAAAGTTGTAAATAATACATGTTTTCTCATTGTAGACAATGATTTTTGTTACAATTGTTGCATCACTAGGTTGGTTGAAATGTTAAATCTTATTATCTTGCCCTCATCCAAAATCTCATAAACTTCATTGGCTTAATAAAGATGAGGATGTGATAATGCATCAAAAGGTTAAGGTCAAGTTTTCCATTGGGAACTATAAGGATTAAGTACTTTGTGTATAGTGCCTATGGAACCTTGTCATATCTTATTAGGAAGACCATGACAATTTGACAAGAAATACATTCACAATAGTCTTGCTAACAAGATAACCTTCATCCATAAGGAGAAAAGTTTGTATTTTATCTTATGACACCAACCTGTGTGACAGAGGATTAAGTCCAAATGAAAAAAAAAGAGAAGAAGAGAAAAAAAAAGCAAATAAACCAAAACCCTAAGTAAAGTTTTGAGGTTTTGTTCAAAAAAGTTTTGCTCTTTATTTTCAATAGCACATTGTGCTTTGTTGTTGATCTTTTTGAAATTTAGTTTCTGTCAAAGGAAATGTTTTGAAAGCTTGTTGAGAACTCAACTCTTTTCTTTAATTAGAGTTGGTTAGTTTTCTTAATTCTAATCAATCTATTGTTTGCTTAGTTTAAGAGGTAGAAGATAAACATCTCATGAGTAAACGGTCGAAGATGATTGAGATACTAAATACATCAATAGACACTTGTTTTATTGATAACATTCTGTTGAATTTGATTGACGCTTGTTTGATTAAGTTCAAATTTGTGTGAGAATTGAAGAATGATAATCTTAGGATAATCAATGTGGAATTCGTGGTGGATGAACTTGGGAGTCAAATAACTATCTTTATTGTTTCTATAACGTCTATTATATGTTTTTGCTAAACAATATTAGCCTCATTTTTAATTTATTGTTACTGCTAACTTTTGTTGCTTACAAACAATTTTCTAACACTGTTTGACTGGATTCGTAGTTGGACTCATTGGGAGATGACTTAGGGTCAACTAATCTTATCTATACTATCAGTTTATTTTTTGTTAGAAGGTCTAACATTGGGATAGCCAGTCTCCACTAAAATTCTTTTAATTTGACCATGGAAACAACATCTATCAGTAAAGACCGGAAATTATTTAAAATTAGAGAAACATGATATCTAATAAAAAGAAATTGGGCATAAAGCTTAAACAATGTTGAGAGTAACAGTTAAACCCATAAAACATGTGTGCCATATCAATTAATATCAACTTCAGAAAGAAACCCAAATATACATCAACAAAATAGAAAGAACCAGCACAAAAGACATTCTTCCACAATTCCAAAACCTACAACTTCCATTTCACACCACACTTTCACTGTATTACACCACACGAACCACAAAAGTACACAAAAAAAGTTAAGAAACCATAAAATGCATTTGATGAACCAGAGCAACAACAAACACAAATTGTAAAAAAGCAAATTGTTCCACCATATAACACGCAAAAAGAAGCATACACAGAGCAACATATAACATGCGAAAACAAGGTTAATCGCAAGAATCTCACCTCAGGAAGACCGTACGACCGAAATGCCACCAATCGCAGAAAGCAAATGCACAAACCAATCACAAAATCTTCAAAATGATTAATGGAGAAAGAAAAAAGGAAACATGTGAGCAAAAAACAGAACGCTCTAACGAAAATGATTGAAACCGTAATTGGAATCACATACACAAACCTACGTTTGAGTTGTCAGAACGATTGGTCAGGGAGAATACGGGTTACGGGAACATATTTGGGATTTTGAGGGATTTAGGTATTTTGAGTGACTTTATATTCGATTTTCGAAACGGATGGTAGGGATTTTGGGAACTTTTGGGTTTAGAGTATCGATTAGGAAGGGGGGTAGGGTGTTTTGAGAACTTAATTGGATTTTCACATATGGTTTTTAGTGGGAACTTAATCTGTAGCGCGGGATTACGAAAATGGAGAACAAGGTTTTGGCTGTAAGCTTTCGCATCGCGATATGAGCGCCCATCACTTAACTTAGTTTAATAATTTGAATATACACATTAAGCCACATTCCAATACGCGTGGTCTAAAATAGCCACATTCACATACCTATGGTCTATAATGCCCATACTTTTAAAATCACGGTCTAAACTGATTTTAACCTGTACGCAATTTTGTGCCTGTTGCCTAAAATATATAGACAACACTTTGTACACGTCTCATTGCCATTTTCGTAACAAAAGCTACTTTTTAGACAACGCATAAATATCATTGTCTGTTCCTATTTCAGGCAACGATTATGCAGTCGTTGTGATTTTTTTGTTGCGTAAAGCCAAAAATGTTGTAGTAAATACACCTAGCGCAATCATGTGACTTATGAATCATGTCCTTAGGAATTGCATAAGAAAATTTGTAGTTGTTTATTTTGATGATATCCTAGTGTATAAAAAGAGCTTTAATGAACATTTAGAACATTTGAGATAGGTTTGTTAGTTCTTAGGAGTAATAATCTCCTTACCAATGTAGATAAATAGACCTTTTGTGTAAATAGTGTTATATTTCTAGGATTTGTAGTCAATAAAAATATGGTTCATGTGGATACGAGAAAATCAATGCTGTCAATAAATTGACCTTTTGTGTAAATAGTGTTATATTTCTAGGATTTGTAGTCAATAAAAATACAGTTGATGTGGATACGAGAAAATCAATGTTGTCCTACATAAGATTTGTTCCTAACTTCATTAGTATAGTTTCCTAATGTGAGACTAAGATTTGTTCCTAACTTCATGAGTACTCATGAAGGAGTACTCATGGGTCACTTTGGAGTTTTGAAAAACCTAAGTTTGCTTAAAGAAAAATTTGTTTGACCCAATATGAGGAAGGACGTCTAAAGACATTGTTATAAATGCATTTCATGGGTCACTTTGGAGTTTTGGAAAACCTACATTTGCTTAAAGAAAAATTTGTTTGACCCAATATGAGGAAGGATGTCCAAAGACATTGTTATAAATGTATTTCATGTTTACAAGCTAAGTCTAAAGCAATGCCTTTTGGAACTTATACTCCTTCAATTTTCGCTTCTTCTTTCTGGATGGATATCAATATAGACTTTGTCCTTGAATTACTCAAGGCCCAAAGGAGATTTGATTCCATATTTGTGACAGTGGACCATTTTAGCAAAGTGATACATTTTATACCCTACTAGAAAGTGGACGATGCAAGAAACATTTAAAGATGTGGTTAAACTTTATGGGCTACCTAAAATGATAGTGTCTGATAGAGATACTAAGTTCATTAGTCATTTTTGGAGAACTATCTAGGAAAGGTGAGGAACTTAATTTACTTTCTCTACCACTTGTCACCCACAAACCGATGGACAAACAGAGGTAGTAAACATATATCTATCCACTATGTCAACGACAGTCTTCAAGGATAATCACAAATATTAGGATGAGTATCTTTCCCATATTAAGTTTTCTTATATAAAAGTAGTCTATAAGATTATCAAGATCTCTCCTTTTGAGATTGTATATGGTTTTAATCCTCTTACACCATTGGATTTGATGCCTCTCACCAATGTCAGTGACTTTATTTGTAAGAAAGGGGTATCCAAAGCCGACTCTATTAAGAAATTGCATGATAAGGTTAAAATTCAAATACAACATCAAACAAAGAGGTACATTAAATACAACAATAAGGGGAAGAAGGCAAATATCTTTGAGGAATTGGATTGGATTTTGCTTTATATAGGTTACAACAAAGAATGATTTCCCAACCATATGAAGTTCAAACTCAACCCCCAAGGAGATGGTCCCTTCTTTGTCTTGAAGAGAATCAATGGCAATGTATATTGGTTACATATGCCTGATGATTATAGAGTTAATCCCACTTTTAATGCTTGTGATATTATACCTTTTGCAGGTGAGGCAGGTGATGAGGAAAAACCTTCAAATTTGAGGACAAATCTTTATCAAGAGGGAGTGGATGATGGAAGACTTAAAGCCAAGGGATCAATAACTAGTGTTATGGCCAAAGGATCTAAGACTAGGTTTTAATTGGCCTTAGTAGGTCCAAGTTTCTCTCAAGATGGGCCATCCCTAGTGTATAATAAAATGTATATAATAGCAATAAACAAACTTGTAAAGTCAAGTAGTCTGGGTTATTTGGACCTTGTAATGTAGGGTTATAGGAGTCTTACTACAGTTTCAATTGGGCTCATTGCCCAAAAGAAAACCCTAGGCCGACCATCACATGTAGAGGGCGAATGCTTCACATTGAGTATATGTTCAAATGTGTAAAGCATGAGTGAATAAGTGACATTTAATCCACTTTATGTGCCACTTCTTTAGAAACACATGGGAGAATTCAAATTTGAATTTCCCTCTTCTTTTTGCTCATTAGGGTTTGGCCACCAATGTTATAAATAGGGACCTCTACTTCATGTAAATTCACTTTTGAATTAGTAGAGTTATTATGCTAAAATTGTATATCACTTGTTATTGAGTCTTCCTAGGATAGTCTCCTCTAGATTCAACTCCTCCTAAACATCTTCCTTGAGAGTTGGTCGAACCTCTCTCTTAGAAGCATCTCTCCACCACTCCTCTTCCTTAAAATTCCTCTGTTCCTCCAAGCTTGATTCCACAGATTAGAATCACCTCCTCCATCAAGAAATCCATCACGATGTTAACCAGTACCAACCATTCATTTAAATGATGTACTATGTTAAGTTATGCTTTAATATATAAAGGTAGTTTTTGAAAATATATTCATAGTACTTTAGAAAGAATAAGTATGTGAATTTAGGCTTTTTCTTATTTTTATTATATGTTTATAGTGTTAGGAATTCAAGTAAGTTTGGATATTTTAAAGTAAAAATGAAAAAGTTAAACAAAGAAAGATATAAATTTATTATCTTAAGATTTTGTTTTGCAAATAATATATTATATAGGTTTTCTCATCATTTATTAATGTCAAGTATCTACTATGTATATTAAGTGAACTCAATAGTTATGCTAGGATTTGGAAGTTTTAGTGGTATATAATAAAATGAATAATCATCTTTTTAAGGGATTATGTTTTGTCTATTTTGTATCTATAGTTTCATAATATAAATGTCTATTTTAAGGTCTTCTTATTTTTAAGAAAAAGGATTGGATACTCGCTATGTTTACTTTTAATATATTTATTGTTAATAAAAAAAATTGAAAAAATAAGATCGCATAAGGTTGAGGTATGAAAATAAACTCATTTTGCTAATATATCACTTAAAAGCTAGGATATTCACTTTAGATCAAATCCATCAACCTTATAATTCAATAGTTTCGACATTTAGTTTAGCCAACAAAATTCAAATTTTATGGAAATTGATTCGCTCAGATTTATGATTTAAAATCCAATGAAGTCGAATGAAACTAATGATGTATATTTTTATTGTTAATTATTACGTATAAAATTTCATTATAATTATAGAATTTTTATATTATATATAATAGAATAATGGAATTCTCCATTTTGAATATATATATATATATATATATATATATATATATATATATTATATTACTTTCAATTTTCTTTGTAACTATTTCTAAAATTGTAAAAATTAGAACATCTGTAATAATATATAAAGAGATTCCCTCTTTTACGTACGTATATTATATTTCTATTTTACTCTTATTTATATTTTAAATAAAAAAAATCTATAATTTATCGATGATAATATATAAGGGAAATTTTCTCGTTTTATTGTAATATTTTATATTCTTATTTTACCATTGATTATATTTTAAAATTATAAAATAAAAATTTATAACAATATATAAGGAAAATACATATTTAATATTTATATTTTACTCTTAATTATAATAAAAATAAACTATTCAAATACTAAAAGTGATTATAGTGTAATCACTTATTATAGTTTTTATCCAACTATCATTATTAAGTTTAGATAATATAAATAAATTATAATATAAGAGTGTTTATATATTTTAATAATAGAATTATACATAAGTTTTGGATAAATTATCTATCTTTATTTTTCTCTAAACGAAATTTTGTATATTTACATATATTTAAATCCAATTTTCATCTAAAACCGAATAAACCACTTTTTTTTTATCAGATTATATTGATTCATATTTTGATTTTTTTTTTCTCGTTCAAATTTTATTATCTTTCCAAATTTTATCCAAAGCTGCCCGCGAACCCCATTTAAAGACATCATATCAAAGTATTTTAAATTATTATTTTTTATTTGATTATATCAGTACTCAACATTATGTAAAGGGTGCGGAACATTATTTGTAGATGGTCTAAAGTGTTTTAAATTATTATTTTTTATTTGATTATATCAGTACTCAACATCATGTAAAGGTTGCGGAACATTATTGTAGGTGGTCTAAGAATGATATGAGACCATAAGTGATTCAATATGTTAACCAATATTTAATTTAATCGTATTCCTAATGAACGATCTCATATAATCCTCAGGAGAAAGAAACGAACAATTTCTAAGAGGTAAACATAATACTATTAGAGAAATTACAATGATAAAATACGAAAAAGAAATACTTGAATTATGTTTTCGAAACTTTTTTAAATTTTGTGATAAATATCGTGGAATGATAATAATTCGTTTATATAAGAGATGGAATTTTTCAACGTTTTTATTAACGATGATGGTTTCTGATATAATTATTAGTTTAACAAATTCATTTATTCCAAAAGAATTATCTAACTTAATTTACTTAATTTTAATAGACTCATAAATTAATTAATTTACTTAATTTTAATAGACTCGTAGATTAATATAAATGATAATAGTGGATAAATCAAAAGAAATAAATTGAAAGAGAAATACACATACATTTTTATATTTCATCTGACACTATAGATTATATTTAGATCTAAGTTAATAAATTGAGTTTCATTATGTCGATCTTGAAAGTATAAAATGTGATTATTTGACTATATAGTCATTCTTGACTTATTCTTTGAATATTGTTTAGACTCTATCACTCTAAGCTAAAATTAAGTATATTTTGAATCTAACCACTTTGGTTAAAACAAGTATTTTTTTTTTTTTTGTATATATAACCACTCCTGGATAAATTGAGTATTCTTTGAACCCAACAACTCTTGACTAAAATAATTATTCTTTAAACGCAAACACTCCTGACTAAAACTGAGTGTTCTTTGAACCCAACCACCTTTGGTTAATAATCGAGTATTCTTTGCCAAATTGTCACTCCAGGCTATGATAAATAAATTATCTTACTAGAGGTCCACAAATTATAGGTGTTAGAGAAAAAGTCCAACACCTTGTGATTTTGACTAAGTGTTTAAACCATCAAAGCATGAATGAATGCAATTGCATATGATATATGCTAGAGGAAAAGAGCGCATAATGGAAGTGCAAGTACTTCATTTGATAGACAATAAGAGCAACATACAAACTATCCACTCAAATTGATAAATAATTGTCGGTGACCAAACCATTAGTACAAACGATAATCTAACTTGACATGAACTTAAAGAATATTCTTAAAGCTTAAGTCAATGATGCAAAATAAGACATCCAAATAAGTTCAAAGTTACTCAATAGCCAGATAAGGGAATGCAATGACTGCTTTTCTTGAGCCTATATAAAAACATACTTTGAAGAGAAGAACAAGAAGGGTAACTATTATTTACAAGTTCTAAAAGTTTACTAAATTTTCTCTGTGTCCTAAAAAGCTATGTAAGAACACTGCTTGTGTTCATTTAAGCAAACTAGTAGAGAGAGCCTAAATATTGTATATGTCAAAAGACGCTACCTTCTATAATGAGTGTAAAGCGTGATCTTTTGAACACAAAGACATTATATCTATCTGAAGTTAGGAGTGACTTCCTATTAGAGAAAAAATACAACACCCTGAACATGTTTCTATTTTGTGCTAAAAATATGGTAAGCTTAGTGCTTGGAATACACAAGTAGAACAAACCTAGTGCATGGAATACATGAAGCAACTATGTCTAACAAATGCTAAATCAAATCATAAATGCATATGCTTCCTTTGAAGAATGATAAAATCACAAATACATATATGTTTTATCTGATAGACAATAGATTCAAGTTCCATTTCATCTGATAAGTTAAACTCTCCCTAAACTTAGAACCTTGCTTATCCACAAGCAATGGTAACTGGCACAAATTAACATTACTCAACAATGGTATAACAACTGAGAAAAAAATTCACACAAGATATAAGTCATGTATGCTCCTGCTCAAATCAATAACATAAAGGAAAAGTGTTTCTCTATCAAGAATCAATTATATTACTCATAGTGCAAATGTAACATATAACAATTCAACCTTATCAATGGAAAAATATTTTCAATGAACAACTAACACACAAAAATTCCCAACAAAAGACACATAATTAGTTCATAGATTTCAATAAGCAACAACATACAAAAATTTCTCATCAAAGATGGGTAGAATTTACTCCAATTCATAAATCAATTACATCATAATTCTCACATGGCCAAGTTACACAGTTTGTAATCAAAACAGAAAATAAAATTAAAATTAAAATTAAAACAAATAAGATGAAAAATAAAAACAAAACAATAAAATAAAAAACAAAATAACACAAGAAGAAAATCCTCCAACAATCAGCTAAATATCTCTAAATATATGCTCCTCCTTCTCAAATTCATCTCCTGCCTACAGGGTCACCCTCTCCTCCAAAAAGGGCCCTGTCCTGAAGCCAAGTATCATAGGCACTGGAATGATAAGCAAAATGACTCGTCCTTCATAAGAAACGACATCGGACGCCACATTTTCCAAGCTAGGTGCCACTTCAGTATTGTACCAGAAAAGAATTTTTGTTGGTATGGCGTTAAGCACCACTCATCTTACGCTAGGCGAGACCGTTGAAAAATGTACGTTGGGTTCCTTACACATTGATCCAAACACGAACGAAACTTGAGAGCTTTTATAATGATTTACACCGGGCACCATCCATATTGAGTTGGAATCGAATGATCCTGCATCTCTGATTTGGGCCCGAGATAGTGGGTTGGGTGGTATACTGGTTGAAGCTAACTAGATATTACTCAAACACTAACAAATAAAAAAGAACTAAACAACTTCAAACAAGCATAAATCAATTAATGTGAGAAAGAGAAGACCTCATATGAAGGAAAGATGCAGGACATCGATGTTTATTCATGAAGAAAGAGAGTGTAAGGTGACAATCTAATTAATGGAGATGCGGGATGTGAGTAGCAAACACTCCACTCCCTCTTTTTTTATATTTGACACACATCAATCTCTTTTTTTTCTTTTTTTTTATTATTATTTTTCTAAAAACCATGAAAACATAAATTATTTCATTTTCCAATAATAAACTAAACTATTTGAAAGATTATTTATTTATTTTAATTTTTTTATTGTCTACATTTTGCTTTTTTTTAATTTTATTTTTTTAATTTTATTTGTTTAGGTGAAATTGGGTGTTGAAAATATATATTCACTATAATTATGTTATCTTGGTTTATATTGTTTCATTGAAACCAATTAATATTGTTTGCCTTACGCCTCTCATCAAAGCTTTCAAGAAGAAAATGTTTTATTTACATGTGATCAATTTTTTTTAACTAATTCACTCACTCTTGATTGTCATCTTACTTATATTTTCTTTTACAATTATTTTGTGATAAAAGATAAGTGTATAAGTCACAATTGAATAATAAAATTTAAACAACGACTTTTAGTAAAAAGATTTGACTCTAACTATAAGTTATAAATTTTGATTTAGTGGTAACCTCGTGAAATTTTGATATTTTGATAAACTTTCAATTCAACAATTTAGGAGTTTTTACAATCTATTCTAATTAATTTTTAGATTATTTAATATTCTTTTAATGATCTTATATTTTATTTTTTGTTATTATCTTTAACTTTTTACCTATTAATAATTTACATATTTACAGAAAAATAGTATATTTTTTGTATTTTTGAAATATTTTTCAATATTTTACATAGTTCAAATTAAGAAATAAAAAATTAAATTTTTAAAAATAAATAAGAATTAAATTTGATAATAGTCATCTAAATTAAATAAATGAGTTGTTCTAATAAAATATATATATATATATATATATATATATATATATATAATTTTAAAAAACATCAATAGAAGTACTAAAATATTTAATAAAAAAATTATTTTAAAAATTATAATTTTAGTTGTATAATAATATATTTTATTTAGAAAATACAATTTTTTTGTAGAATAAAACTTATACAATTGATATTTTTTTGTTTTATATTTATCAACTTATTTATTTAGCAAACTTTTGAAATTTAATATGTTAAGATGTTAGCTTAAAACTTATAAGCTATGAGTTTTTATCAGCTATATATAGTTAGTTTTATTAATTAGAAGTTTACTTATTCGTTATTAGCAAGTTTTATAGATTAGTTTTGCGAAACAAATTATTCTTTTCTTATCTCATGTACATAAATAAATTAACTTTTTGTAATCATGCATTTTTGTTAATCATTCGAAAAAGAATAGCTTAAATTACCGTATGGACTACATGTTATTAAATGTTAGATTATTAAATAAATTAAAAGTGATTAATTATTAAAATAAATACCAAGTATAATGACATGAGAGTATATTTTTTTTTTCTATAAATAAAAGCAACTGTAAAAATTTTCAATTTCAATATATTTAAATTTTTAATTTAATTATTTTATATTTTAATCTTTTAATATATTAATATTAAAAATTTAGTTTTTAATTCTAAAAAAATTAATATATTACTCTTATGAAAAAAAAAGTAGATTCTTTTAATTTTAAAACTAATATAAATGAGTTAATACTTTTAGAGAATTTTTTTTCACAATAAACCCAATTTAAAAACAATTCCTCCTACAGACGTGCTAGCCAAATATTTTCACAAATAAAACTATTTACAATAGACAGACACTGAGAATATTTTAGTTGTCAAATTTTGACTTCATTTTTCTTCTTTTAAACCTTCTCAGAAAATGTTAAAATACTTTTAAAATATTTATTGGAAAAATTTTATATAAATTAATAAATTTAATTAATTAACTTTAATTAAATGATTAATAAAATTTCTATGTTAATAAATTTGTGAATTTATAAAAAAAATAACGATTATTTATATTAATAATTATATTATTAATTGAATTTTATTTGAATATAGATTATTGAATTTATGTGCTAATCTAAAAGAAATATTCTCATTACATTATATTTGTCTAATGAACTTGTTTGTAAAGGATTGAAATAGGTAATATTATGCTAAAAGAATTGTTAGAGAACATTCTAACACTCATAATTTTGATTAAATATTAAAAATAATTAAATGTAAAACATGATCATATTTCATTTTAGTTTAACAAATTATATAAGACTCAAATGTTTTGTCTGTCGCATGATTCAATATTGCGTTGTTTTCTGTTATATATGATAAAACATGAATATTCTCATATGATACGCTCATGGATTTAAACTAATCTCATACTACATAAACTTCTATATGCTTATTCTATGTTGTAGGAAATGTTTATTGCTTTCATTGGCTAAAAAGTCTATTAAAGCATAAGTCACATCGATGATCTCTTGGATGAAGAGATAAAGTTGTTTTTCCTCAACAGCTTCCTGATGTTACCATTGTTAACTTTGGAAAGACTATTTTTTTGCACTAGTCATCCCTTTAGACAAATTTAAGTAAAGACACATTGTACAAGAAGAGATAAATACATCCCACTATTGAGATGTTACATGGAGAAAACCTAGTAATATTGAATAGAGTGCATTTAATGCATCCTTCACAAAGAAACTCATCAAATGTAAGAATGATGTTCAAGTAAGCTAAAGCTGGTTAACCAAAAATGAATTTACAGGTTGTTCAATGTCTATCTAAAGTCATTCATCAAGAAGAAGAAAAACAAAGACATTGTTACATAGTGCTAAAATGTTGCTCAAATTTATGCACCATAAGCTTCATAGAGAACATTGGTTGTGTTCACTTAGCTAACTAGAAGAGAGAACATAACAAATTTTATTTTAAAAGAGGATACAACTTTCTAGTGAGCAATCCTGTGATTTGTGGATTACTAATAAGATAATTTAGTTATCATGGCCAGGTGTGATTGTTTAACAAAGATACTTGGTTACTATTCAGGAATGACTATTGTTCAAACAATACTTATTTTAGCCAGGAGTGGTTGGATTCAAAGAATAATCAGTTTTAGCTAGGAATGACTGAGTCCAAAGAATACTGATTTCAATGCAGGAGTGGCTACATCCAAAAAAAAAATTATTTTAGCCAAGAGTGACTAAGTTCAAATAATACTTTGTTTTAACCTAAAGTAGTTACTTCCAATGAATACTTATTTTAGTCAAGAGTGGTTATGTTAAAAGAATACTCTATTTTAACAAGGAGTGGTTGTGTCTAAAACAATATTTGTTTTAATGAGGAGTGACTAGGTTCAAAGAATACTCAGTTTTAACCAAGAGTTGCTAAGTTCAAATAATACTTAAGAAGTTAGTTAGGAGTACCTACATGTCCAGAGAATACTCGTGTCGTACTTTGTAACATTAATCTTCTAAGTGAAACTTAATCTATTGTAGTTGTTAAATGAATTAGTATAAAAATATGGTATGTATTTCTCTTTTCTTTTATCTCTTTTACTTTATATATTATTATCTATACTAATCTAAGAAGAAGAGTCACTATTAACATTAAGTTAAAGAATTATTTTTAAACAAGTGAATCCATTAAACTGATAGTTATGATTTATGTATATCATTAGATAGAATGTTCTTTAAAAAACTCATTGAGAAATAGTTTGCCTATATAAATTATCGTCTAAATTATCATCAAACGAACTAAAATAAATTATAAACACAATTTAACCCTCTCTTTTTATATTTTTTTTAAATTTTTTTTACAAAAGTAATAATAATAATGAAATGTATTAAAATATAAGAGATAAAAATAAAAGAAAATTAAATAACTTACCAATTTCAAGGTAAATAAAGTAACTTATATACTTACAAGTAAGCTTCTATCATAAATTAGGTATTCACCTAATTTATCAAACTAGCTTATAATATGGTATAGTTCGGTTATGACCTTATCAAACACACTCTTTATCCTTATAAATATAATTGTCTTATTTATTTTATTATTTATAAAAGATTATGTAACCATTAATAATAAGGATTTTTTTTATTAATTATTATATACATTTTATAATCACGTTTATTTATTTTCATTTTTTTGTAATTTTAATATAATTTTATTAAATTTTTTTATTTTAATATTTGTTATAATATTTAATTTATGTAATTATCTTTTTATATTTTGTATTATCATAAAAAGGTGAACACATGCGTTTTTAGCCCCTCTGATTCCGCTGGTTATAATTAAGATTATATATACCTACTCTTTGATTTAAGATAATGGGTCCCCTCGTCCCTTCTCAATTTGTTAATCACAAACAAATTTAAATTTGTAATATTACTTTTAAGAAAATACAACAAACATTCTAAAATATATTTATATTTAGTGAAAAAATATATTTTCTTTCTATAAAACAAAAATAATTAAAATAGAAAAGAATATCCCAAACTCTCTCATATAATATATAGAGAGATATTAAGAAGTATAGGTTGCAATTGAGGGAACTTAATTTTTAAAGCAGTCTCACAAATTTTCGGAGACGCCACTTTGATATAATCGTTCAATTATGAAGAGACAAGAAAACACAAACATGGACTCCATTGAAAAAGAAAAGTTTATGTGTTGGAAACATTGGTTATGTATTGTTATGCTGAGTGGAAGATAGAGAAAAGTATTTATAAAGAGATCCAACAACATAGGACATAATCTACTTTCGTTTCAAATGAATCGAAACATATATTCTCTTAAGACATCTTTGCATGCTAAAAGTTACAAAAATTTAATGAATTCCACAATTTATTTAATGATCATCTTTCTTGATTTTGTAATTTTTAATAAATTTTAACCAGCTAAAGATTGTGTTAAAAAAGATGTTTGTTTGATTTGACGGAAAAAACGTATAATGTTATAGTTTTATATAATTCACGAACCATGTACTACAATAAAACGTGTATATAGCATGCACTTTGGATACAGACAAATGAGAATCTGAAAAACGAACCAAATTAATAACCAAACTGGGCTTAGAAAGAAAAGCCAAACCCGAATCTAAGAAGCGATAGAGAGCAAGACACAAGCACATCAGAGAAAGCCATTTTATTTTAGAAAATTGGTTTTCCATTGTGAGAAGGCGAAAAGGTCAAGAGAACACTTTATGACACATTCCCCCGCAATGCATTAAAAAAAAATTTAAATTTAAGGAGTGGATCTTGAGAATTTTAAACTCAGATCCTAAATTACAATATATAGTTGATTTTTTTTCCTATACGCCATGAAAGATGGACTTAACTCCAAGAAGGTAAAGCAAAGGTTATTGGTCTAAAATATTTAAAGTTATACTTAAAAATAGTTTTTAATGAAAATTTTATTGTTATTATAAATATTATTTAATGAATAATGGTTTTGGAACTGTTTCTAATAAACAATAAATTAATAAAACTTTTATTTTTTAAAAAAAATATTGAATACTCAAAGAATTTTAGATGTTAAAGCTTTCTATTTTTTCATCTTTTTTTATTATTTTATGAAAGTGACATTTATTTCTATCACATTTATGACTCTTTTACTTATTTCATTATTTTCTCTAACTATTTTAGTGGTTCTTCTATATTATTACTTCTATACTATTATCATTGTATTGTTGCATATTATTATTGTGCATTTACATGTGTATTTATATTTGGAGTCTTAGAATGGTGGATTGACTGACAAATTGAGATTTGTATTAGCTTTTATACCGTTTGAGTGCATAAGGTAAAAAAAAAAATTAAAACTGATTCTATTGTTATTCAATTAATTTCTCTTTTGGCAATGCTACATTGATTCTTACGTGTCCTATTATCATGTTATCTTTTCTCTTAAAATAGTTAATTTAAAAGTTTGAAACCTAATAAAATAATAGTTTATCAAAATATTTTTAAGCTTCTACAGTTCAAGGATTCTATCCTAATCCTCAATTGCAAGATTGATGAATTAATCTCAAAATCATTGTTAGGAAAAATTTAAAATCAAAATAAATGTGTATTAATATGAGTATTGAACAATTAAATGGTCTTTTTACATTTTTGAAACTTATAGAGAAAATAAACTTGCAAATACATTTATTTTTGCCAAATAAATTGCTTTTGGAATGAATGTAGAGTTAAGTTTCCTAAAAGCTAATTAGTTGTAAAAAATCTTGATGAAAGTATTGAGGATGAAATTATAAAATCACAAAAAGTATTTTAGAATTGATTATTTTTTATATATTGTAGATAAAACAATTACTACAGTCCAAAGTAGATTTGAACATTTAAAATATATGAAGATATTTTTTATTTAGTATTGAAAAATTAAAGTCACTAGATTGTGTATTTTTGAAAGAAAAATTCCTAAACCATAAAAAACTTTGAAACATGATAATTTGTTAGATTTTGATGTCTTAGATTTATTTTCAAAATTAAATATCTTAAAGAAGATTATAAGATTAAAAAATGATAAATCAATTGACATTCTTAAAAAATACAAATTCTTTTACAAATGGATATATAACATATAAAATAATGCTAACCATCTTAGTATAAGTTGTTCTAGGTGAAAGAAATCTTTCAAAACTTAAATTAATAAAATCTTATTTAAATAAACAATTTCTCAATAAAGATTAAACAAATTAACTTTATTTTCTATTAAAAAAGATATATTAAATGAAATTTATGATAATTTAATAGATAACTTTAAATCACTAAAATCTCAAAACGAAAATTTTAAATGAAAATATCATAATTTCAATAAATTGTTTTATATTACTATTATAATTTAAAACGGCCTCATTTCATAATTTTAAAGTCTTTAGCCACCGTGAGATGACTATTAATATTTGAATATCTTAAAGGTACACAACACAAATTATTAATATTGGAATATCATAATATATACAATAAAAATTAGTCGATAGAGTAATTTTTATTTTCGTACGAATTTTATCAATTATCATTATTATTTTATCTTTTGATAACATGAACATCGAAGAGTGTTCAATATAGGTTTGCATTGATTTTTATTCACACTTAACACCTTTAATTTTAGGTTTATTGAATTATATTCATTATGAAATGAAGTGTTTTATTTGAAATTCTCATAATTGAACTTATTTGGACATTAATTATAATTGTTGTTTAATTTTGGATTTTAAGCTTTTTGACCTACCTGTTTTGTTTTGTTGATATCTAGATTTGTAAGTCACTACTTTGGTGATTCCAGAGACCTTGTAAAGCTAGGATCCAGGGCTTTATTTTGATATGCTCATAATGTTATTTTATTAAAAAATCAGGAGTAATTTAACTTTGAAGTTGGACTAAGAAATACGAATCAAGTCAGCTTTGTTTTTCAAACTTGTAGTTGTTTTTACGGCTTGATGCCTGTTAATTAGGACCTAAAGTATATTTAATTTGATTAAACATGCGACAAGGTTTAGGTTTTATACGAGCCCCAACTTTTTTATACATCTCTCGCTTTCTCTCTAATTATTTCGTGGATTTGGAGACATAAGAAATTCTTTTTTCTATTTTTTTCTTTTTTATCTACAAATAATGAATCTATGGTATTATTGGATGTTTAACCTCTGTTTGTTATCCATTAAGAATGTTTAGCTCAAATTTAAGCCATGAGCATCTATAGGTTAGTGCCATGCTTCGAGCGCTGATAGCTTAGATACGAGGATATTTAGCTCAATCTCAAATCTTAAACATATCTAACTCCATTTCATGTCTTGATAATTTTATATACATAATACGAAAGCATGTTAACTTGAATACAGAAATTGATCATCTTTAGCAATACATCATGTCTTGAGCAATTCTTTATTATAAATTATGAAAGTGTGTTTATTTTACTCCACACCTTGAGTATTTATAACTCGACTTCACATTGTAAGTATATATAGCTTGACTCAACATCTAAATAGTGACTATAGGTGCAATTAGTTCCAGATGGGGTTTAGACTATTTTCGTAACAAATAAAGATAGATTATTTAATAGATTGCCTAATGAGAACACATTAGATCGTTTAGGAGAATCGTCTAATAGATTGTCTAATCAAGTCAAGATACAATAAATAAACAAAGCAAAACAACTAGCAAGAGTAAAGAGAGAACAATATACAAGAATTTATCCTAGTTCATCCAAACCCTAGTTACATCCAATCACCTTAAGCCAACTACTTAAGAGTTTCAACTAACCAACATACTGTCATCACGAGTATTCACACCTCCCTAGGTTAAAATAGTATTCTCACCTCTCCAAGTTACAACAAATATTCTCACCTGTCCAGGTTATATCGAGTATTCACACCTCTCTAGATTACAATGAGTATTCACACTCTCTAGTTTATACCTTCTTAACCCCTCCCTGAGATTAAGAACACTCAATAAAATAAAGAACACTCTCAAAGAGAGCACACACAAAACTTATAAGGGTATAACTTCAAAATTGAAGAATTACAATGGTTTAACACTCAACTAAAAATAGTAACGCTTTATCAGGTTGATTAGATGTTCACTCTAACTCTTGTATTTTCAGAAAGATCACTTGAATAACTTGAATGACTTAGTTTTCCCTTCATTCTTTCTTCACCTTCAATCCCTTTATATAGTTTTTCAAATATGTTCTTTGATACTTGAATTGATTCTATTCGAATTCTACAATATCTTTGTATCTTCATCTTTTTTGTGACAAACGCTCAAAATAGAAAACTTATATTTGCAATCTTTCCATTTATTTTTGCTTCAAATATATTTAAGAAACTAATTAAAAAGAACTTGCAATATGGGTTAGTAACAAAAATTAAAACAAAATCAAAAAATCTTTTTGTTTTAGATAATACGTGATGCTAACAACATAGTACTAAGATTTTCAATTATTCCATGTACTGTTGTTTAAAAAAAAGGTTAAGAGATATCCACAATAAACACAAAGATATTTGCAAGATATAATTTGAAAAATATGTTTAGGAAAAAATAGATTAAGAGATATACAAAAAAAATAGGGTCAAATAAAGTCAGTTTAAAACCTACCACAAAAAACGCAGTTAAAAATCTTTTTATTTTTTATATAATATCACTTTATTTAAATGCATTTTTTGTAGATAGACATATTCAGAAGATTTTGTTTAGCTATTTTAAAACCAAATCTATAATGTGTTCAATACGCTCATAGGGTTTACTAAATATTACAGTTGTACAAAATATATTTAGAATATTAAAAATACAAATAAAGCATTCAATTTATTTTTGTTATTATAAAAACATAAATTGTAAGTGTAGTTGACTCTAGAAGAGGCATTGAATGGAGCTTGGATTTTTTTTCGTAGTGGATAAAGATAGATTGTCTAATCAGACCATTTAGCAGAACATTTAGGCATATTTTCTAACAGATCATTTAACAAGAAGAATAGAGTAAAGAACAAAGCACGAGCAACAAGAGTAATGAGAGATCAACACATAACAATTTATCCTAGTTCAATCAAAACTGAGCTACATCCAGTTCCCTTAAGCAAATGTTTAAGAATTTCCACTAACCAACAACTTGCTTACGACAAGTACACTCACCTCTCTAGGTTACAACGATTACTCAAACCTCTCCGGGTTGTACCTTCTTAACATCCCATGAGATTAAGAACACTTAAGAAAAAAAAAACACTCTCTAAGATAGCATAAAGAAAGCCCACAAGGATATAACTTCACAATGTGAAGAATTACAATGGTTTAACACTCAACCTAAAAGACTAAATGCTTTAACAACATGATTAGACACACATTGTAACTCTTGTATCTTCAACAAGATCACTTGAACAACTTGAATTGCTTGGCTTGCTCTTTTTTTGTTCTTCTTCACTTTCAGTCTCTTTATATAGCTTTTTGAATTTATCCTTTTATACTTCAATTGATTAAGTTTGGATTTTGCAATATCATCATCCTTTCGATGATAAACACTTAAAATAGAAAGCTTGGAAATGTAATTTTTCAATTTGTCTTTGCTTATAACTGACTTAAAAAACTAATTCAAAAGTATTTGCAAATGGGTTAGTAAATAAAATCAAAGCATAATTAGAAAATCTTTTCATTCTAAATGATACGTGATACTAAAAATAGGTTAAACTAGATTTAAAGATATTCACAATATATAACAATTGATTAAATCAGCAATCAAATTCAAACATAATCAAAAAATCCTTTTTCTTTTAGATGATGTGTGATACTTAATAACATTTAGTTTTATCATATTTTTTAGCTTATTTTATAATGAAATAAACTCTTTCCAAGTTTGGTACCTACTTTAATTATCTATTTTATTATTTTTTTTAATAAATGATTACTAGAATATGCTAATTGAATTTTTTCTAAATCCCTACTATTTTGACTAAAACATGAATAAGAAGCATTAGATTCAAAGGAAAAAGGATTCAAACCAAGTAGATGAATTGCACCTGACACCAGATTAGTTAGGTCGGGCGCTAACTGGGCTACGAGAAGTCATGGATTTGGAGTTGTGCCCGATACCACTATAGCTGGGTCGGGCACGGACGACGACGTTGACGTAGCACCTTTGTGTATTTAAAGAAGTCTTTGCATTAGGTTTAGGCACTATGGACACTCCACTCCACTCCATCTAGGAGTCAGGTCCTGGGAGTAAACAAATTGTAGTCTTGGGATGACGATTAGGGTTTGGAGGATTTCATTTTCTCCTATTTGTATATCTATCTTCCTTCATTGTTCATTCATCAAATCTTGTTGGGGTTGGATGTAATCAATTGAATTCTCATGTAATTAATATTGAGTATATACACATATCTTTACTTTTAATGTTATTATTTTGTTTTTGCACTCATTGTCTATTGTGCTTATTCATAACTTGTGAAAAAAATTTAGGTTGAGTTCAAGAGGGGGTGAATTAAACTTAAAAAAAAATCTCAAAAACTATTGGAAATAATAAATACTTTCAATTAAACCAATTAACTACATTTTTGTTTTCACATAACAAAAAAAGAATCAATTGAAATATGAAAATAATCATACAATATTGCAATTTATATAACCTGAGAGAAAATCAATCAATTAATTCAAAAATCAACCAGTTAATTTTTTTTGTTACAAAATGCAAACAAATAATGCAATCAATTTAATTTCCAAAATTTTGAATTTAATTTTCTCAAATTCTGATAGGAAAAGTTAAATCATTTCAATCAGCAAAATAATCAATTTAATTTTCCAGCAAAACAGAATCACAGAGAAATAGTTGATTAAAACACATAGTCAACAAGTTGAATTTATCAAAGTTATACAACCATTAATGTTAGATTTTAGCAAACAACACTGGTGTATGTAAATTTAATCACACAGAGTTCAAAAACATATTACAAAACAATTTAACCTATGAATAATGGTGAATGCAGTACACAAAAAAAATCACTTATTTTACAAAATCAGTTGATTGATTTATCTACAGATACAAAAAAATGCAGAAAATGTAATGCGAGTAAAGATAAAAGGACAAAGCAAGAACACAAGATTTTATATTGTTCTCACTTCCTCAAGAACTACATTCAGTTTTCCTTGCCAACAAGCAAAAAATTCCACTAAAAACTCATGAATTGTACACCCTGATGTAATTCTAGCTTTAATTGCATGCTTCAATGTGCTTCTTCTTGGAGGATTGTTGTTGTGGACGTGATTTGATATAGATGCAACGGAAGAATTGTTGTTTGGATATGTGGATGGATTTGGAAGTGAATTTCCCAAAGTGAGGTTAGGCCAATATTTAGGAAGAAGTCTAGAAAAGGTCTTGTATAAGACTCATCTAGTCGAAACCTTGACAAGAGTAGAAGTGCTGAAAATATTTTGGTAGTAATTCAATATATTATCAAAGTTATTTTACAATAGGAGAGCACCTTTATTTATAGGAAAAAAAATTAGGACTAACCCTAACCCTTCTCGTATGACAAGTTTTTTAAAAACTCTCCAATTAGAGAATGATACATGTCAAGTCATGATTGAAGAGGATCCTCTCTATTGGCAAGGTAACATGTGGCAAGGAGCATAGGAAACACGTGTAGGCACCACCTAAGTCCTAGCTCATACCCTAGGTGTTAACTCTCTCTCTCACTCTTAGGGTTAGGGTTTTGCCCAAATTCAAGAGAACTTGTTCTACTCTTTGGCCCAAATACAAAGCCCAAAAATTAAATTCCTATACTACCTTGGCCTAAAATACAAGGCCCACAATCCTATTTTAGTTGGCCCAAAATAAATTCTACACTATTTTATACAACTGTTACGAGTAGAGAGGTCTTATAATCTTGAAGCTCAAAAGTCTCGAGTGATCTTCTCTAATTTTGAACTTAGGGCCCACAAGCTTGTTTAGAGGCCAAAACAAGCCTGTCGCAATCGGGAATGCGACAGGGGACAGCGGTCCAAAGAAAAAAGAAATATAAATATAATTGATACAGAGGGGTTGGTATTAAAAAATAGAAAATAAACAGAGAGTCAAAACCATAGGTTATTACCAAAAACTATCAAGAAATCAGAGACAAGGAGATGGTCTGTGAAATAAATTTGGGGTTCGGGACTCGATTACGTGTGTAGAAGGTATTAACACCCCCACAACGCCCGTCCTAAGACGATATCTTTAATCAAATGAGTAAAACGAATGTGGTTTATTAAAATGTTTATTTTTCCCATAAAAAAGAAAAAAAAAATCCAAGTAAAAACAAAGAAAATATTTTTTTTTTATTTTTAGGCCCGACAAGGATTGACCTTGCTTTTACGTATTTCCATCGGAGATGAAAAGTCAGGGTTTACATTGTTCTTGATAGAAAATTGTTTGTTAGTGTTTTGATATTTTTTATTTTGAAAAGTGTATTTTTTTTATTATTTTTTAGGTCCTTGGTAAAAATTAGAAAAAACTAAACTGAATAAATCCAAAATCTTAATACAACAATTGACAAAAGGCATTTAGCCAAATGTGATTGGAGAAGTTTTTTAGAAAAGGTTTTCGGAAAAGACTTTCAGAAAAGGCTTTCAGTAAAGGCTTTCGGAAAAGGGTTTTAGTAAAGGCTTTTGGTAAAGGTTTTCTAAAGGCATTCGGCTAAGGCTTTTGGAAAAGGCATTCGATTTTGGGTTTCAGACACTAAGTATTTAATTAGGAGCAATTGGTATTGGGTTAAGGTCATTTGGTATTCGATTAGAGATACTCGGTTTAGAATTCAGAGAATTCGATTTTGGTTCTAAGGCATTTGGTTTTGGATTAGAGGTATTTGATTTTGGGTCTAAGACCATTGGTTTTGGTTCTAAGAATTCGGTTTTGGTTCCAAGGTATTCGGTTTTGGTTCTAAAGCATTTGATTTTTTATTGGAGACATTTAGTTTTGGTTCTAAGGCATTCAATTTTAGACTAGAGACATTCAGTTTTGGTTCTAAGGCAATCGGTTTTGGATTAGAGGCATTTGGTTTTGGATTAGATACATTTGGTTTTGGTTCAAAGGCATTCGGATTTGAATTAGAGGCATTCAATTTTGGGTTAGAGGCATTCAATTTTTGGTTACGGGCATTCGATTTTGGGTTAGAGGCATTCGGTTTTGGGTTAGAGACGTTCAGTTTTTGGTTAAAAGCATTCGGTTTTGGGTTAGGGGCATTCGATTTTGAGTTAGAGGCATTCAGTTTTGGGTTAGGGGCATTCGATTTTGGGTATTCACACATTAATATAAATAAATATAGAGATAAATAGATAGACAGAGCTATGATGTTAAGAAGAGAGTGCATGAAAATTGAAATTTATGTTGTTAATATGTATAGGAAATTATTTTTCATTAGAGATAAGAAATTGTAACACTTTTTTTAGGTGAAATTAAAATTAGATGAACACACTGAGTAGAATACAAAAAAAAAACAGGAAAGAAAATAGGAGAGAGAGAGAGAGAGAGAAAATGGGTGATACCAAAGACAAAACGAAGACCAACTGAAAACAGATCAAATGAACAACCAATAAGTGAGTCACGTGACTATTTTAATATAATAAAAAAAGTACTTTTGTTCGTATAGTTTCTAATATAATAATCAACAATAAATAGTATATTAATGAGGTTTGCTCTGTGCCAAAAACCCAAACCCTACAAAAGAAAGAGTAAGACAGAGAATGGTATCGAATGACAACTACATGTTTTATCCATTAGGCATTCGATTTTAGACTAGAGACATTCAGTTTTGGTTTTAAGGAAATCGGTTTTGGATTAGAGGCATTTGGTTTTGGTTCAAAGAAATTCGGTTTTGGATTAGAGGCATTCGGTTTTGGGTTAGACACATTTGATTTCTGGTTAGGGGTATTCGGTTTTGGGTTAGAGGCACTCGGTTTTGGGTTAGGGGCATTCGATTTTGGGTTAGGGGCATTCGATTTTGGGTTAGGGGCATTCGATTTTGGGTTAGGGGCATTCGATTTTGGGTTTTCGCACATTAATATAAATAAATATAGAGATAAAGAGATAGACCGGAAGTATGACGTTAAGCAGAGATTGCATTAAAATTGAAATTTATGTTGTTTTTATGTATAAGAAATTATTTTTCATTAGAGACAAGAAATTGTAACTTTTAGGTGAAATTAAAATTAGATGAACACACTAAGTAGAATACGAAAAAAAAGCGGGAAAGAAAATAGGAGAGAGAGACGAAATGGGTGATACATAAGACAAAAAGAAGACTAGCTGAAAACAGATCAAATGAACAACCAAAGAGAGTCACGTGACTGTTTTGATATAATAAAAAATGTACTTTAGTTCATACAATTTCTAAAATAATAATCAACAATAAATAGTATATTAATGAGGTTTGCTCTGTGCTAAAAACACAAATCCTACAAAAGAAAGAGTAAGACAGAGAATAGTATCGAAGGACAACTATACGTTTTATCCACTAGGCATTCGATTTTAGACTAGAGACATTCAGTTTTGGTTCTAAGGTAATCGATTTTGGATTAGAGGCATTTGGTTTTGGATTAGAGGCATTCGGTTTTAGTTCAAAGGCATTCGATTTTGGATTATAGGCATTCAGTTTTGGGTAAGGGACATTCGATTTTGGTTAGGGCCATAAAGTTTTGGGTTAGAGGCATTCGATTTTGGGTTAGAGGCGTTCAATTTTTGGTTAGAGGCATTCCATTTTGAGTTAAGGGCATTCAGTTTTGGGTTAGGGGCATTCGATTTTGGGTTTTCACACATTAATATAAATAAATATAAGGATAAATAGATAGACAGGAGGTGTGACATTAAGAAGAGAGTGCATTAAAGTTGAAATTTATGTTATTTTTATGTATAATAATTTATTTTTCTCTAGAGACAAGAAATTGTAACACTTTTTTTAGGTGAATTTCAAATTAAAATTAGATGAACAGACTGAGTAGAATACGAAAAAAATGTGGGAAAGAAGAGAGGAGAGAGAGAGAGAGACAAAATGGGTGATACAGAAGATAAAAAGAAGACCAGTTGAAAACAGATCAACTGAACAACTAAAGAGAGTCACGTGACTATTTTAATATAATAAAAAGTGTAGTTGTTTTCGTATAGTTTTTAATATAATAATCAACAATAAAAAGTATATTAATGAGGTTTGCTCTGTGTCAAATACCCAAACCCTACAAAAGAAAGAGTAAGAAAGAGAATGGTATCGAAGGACAACTACATGTTTTATCCACTAGCCATTCGATTTTAGACTAGAGACAATCAGTTTTGGTTCTAAGGTTACCGATTTTAGATTAGAGGCATTGGTTTTGGATTTGAGGCATTTGGTTTTGGTTCAAAGGCATTTGGTTTTGGATTAGAGACATTCGGTTTTGCGATAGACACATTCGATTTCTAGTTAGAGGCATTCGGTTTTGGGTTATAGGCATTCGATTTTGGGTTAGAGGCATTCGGTTTTGGGTTAGGGGCATTCGGTTTTAGGTTAGGCGCATTCAATTTTGGGTTTTCACACATTAATATAAATAAATATAGAGATAATTAGACAGACCGGAGGTATGACGATAAAAAGAGAGTGTATTAAAATTGAAATTTATGTTGTTTTTTTGTATAAGAAATTATTATTCATTAGAGACATGAAATTCTAAAACTTTTTTTAGGTGAAATTAAAATTAAAGTTAGATGAACACACTCAGTAGAATACGAAAAAAAAACGGGAAAGGAGAGAGGAGAGAGAGAGAGAGACGAAATCGGTGATACAAAAGACTAAAAGAAGACCAGCTGAAAACAGATCAAATGAACAATCAAAGACAGTCACGTGACTTTTTTAATACAATAAAAAGTGTAGTTTTGTTCGTATAGTTTTTAATATAATAATCAACAATAAATAGTATATTAATTAGGTTTGCTTTGTGTCAAATACCCAAACCCTACAAAAGAAAGAGTAAGAAAGAGAATGGTATCGAAGGACAACTACATGTTTTATCCACTAGCCATTCCATTTTAGACTAGAGACAATTAGTTTTGGTTCTAAGGTTATCGATTTTGGATTAGAGGCATTGGTTTTGGATTTGAGGCATTTGGTTTTGGTTCAAAGGCATTTGGTTTTGGATCAGAGACATTCGGTTTTGTGATAGACACATTCAATTTCTGGTTAGGGGCATTCAGTTTTGGGTTAGAGGCATTCGGTTTTGGGTTAGGAGCATTCGGTTTTGGGTTTTCACATATTAATATAAATAAATATAGAGATAATTAGATAGACCGGAGGTATGACATTAAGAAGAGAGTGCATTAAAATTGAAATTTATGTTGTTTTTATGTATAAGAAATTATTTTTCATTAGAGACAAGAAATTGTAACTCTTTTTTTAGGTGAAATTAAAATTAGATGAATACACTGAGTAGAATACGAAAAAAAAGTAGGAAAGAAGAGAGGAGAGAGAGAGACGAAATGGGTGATACAAAAGACAAAAAGAAGACTAGCTGAAAACAGATCAAATGAACAACCAAAGAGAGTCACATGACTGTTTTGATATAATAAAAAATGTACTTTTGTTCATACAGTTTCTAATATAATAATCAACAATAAATAGTATATTAATGAGGTTTGCTCTGTGCCAAAAACTCAAACCCTACAAAAGAAAGAGTAAGACAGAGAATATTATCAAAGAACAACTACATGTTTTATCCACTAGGCATTCGATTTTAAACTAGAGGCATTCAGTTTTGCTTTTAAGGCATTCGGTTTCGGATTAGAGGCATTTGGTTTTCAATTAGAGGAATTCGGTTTTGGATTAGAGGCATTCGGTTTTGGGTTAGACACATTCAATTTCTGGTTAGAGGCATTCGGTTTTGGGATAGAGGCATTCGATTTTGGGTTAGAGGCATTCGGTTTTGGGTTAGGGGCATTCAGTTTTGGGTTAGGGGCGTTCAATTTTTGGTTAGAAGCATTCAGTTTTGGGTTAGGGGCATTCGGTTTTGGGTTTTCACACATTAATATAAATAACTATAGAGATAAATAGATAGACCGAGGTATGATGTTAAGAAGAGAGTGCATTAAAATTGAAATTTATGTTGTTTTATGTATAAGAAATTATTTTTAATTAGAGACAAGAAATTGTAACACTTTTTTTAGGTGAAATTAAAATTAAAATTAAAATTAGATGAACACACTCAGTAGAATACGAAAAAAAAATGGGAAAGAAGAGAGGAGAGAGAGAGAGAGAGACGAAATGGGTGATACAGAACACAAAAAGAAGACCAGCTGAAAAGAGATCAAATGAACAACCAAAGAGAATCACGTGACTATTTTAATATAATAAAAAATGTACTTTTGTTCGAATAGTTTCTAATATAATAATCAACAATAAATAGTATATTAATAAGGTTTGCTCTGTTGTAAAAACCAAAACCCTACAAAAGAAAGAGTAAGAAAGAGAATGGTATCGAAGGACAACTACATGTTTTATCCACTAGGCATTTGATTTTAGACTAGAGACATTTAGCTTTGGTTCTAAGGCAGTTAATTTTGAATTAGAGGCATTTGGTTTTGGATTAGAGACATTCGGCTTTGGTTCAACGACATTCAGTTTTGGATTAGAGGCATTCGATTTTGGGTTAGACACATTCGATTTTTGGTTAGGGGCATTCGGTTTTGGGTTAGAGGCATTCAATTTTGGGTTAGAGGCATTTGATTTTGGGTTTTCACACATTAATATAAATAAATATAGAGATAAATAGATAGACCAGAGGTATGATGTTAAGAAGAGAGTGTATTAAAATTGAAATTTATGTTGTTTTTCTGTATAAGAAATTGTTTTTCATTAGAGACATGAAATTGTAACACGTTTTGTAGGTGAAATTAAAATTAAAATTAAAATTAGATGAACACACTGAGTAGAATATGAAAATAAAGCGGGAAAGAAGAGAGGAGAGAGAGGGACGAAATGGGTGATACAAAGGACAAAAAGAAGGCCAACTGAAAATAGATTAAATGAACAACCAAAGAGAGTCACGTGACTGTTTTAATATAATAAAAAATGTAGTTTTATTTGTACACTTTATAATATAATAATGAACAATAAATAATATATTAGTGAGGTTTGCTCTGTGCCAAAAACCCAAATCCTACAAAAGAAAGAGTAAGACAAAGAATGTTATCGAAGGGCAACTACATGTTTTATCCACTAGCATTCGATTTTAGACTAGAGATATTCAGTTTTTGTTCTAAGGCAAGCAATTTTGGATTAGAGGCATTCAGTTTTGGTTCAAAGGCATTCGATTTTGGATTAAAGTCATTCGATTTTGGGTTAAAAAGTTGAATGATATATTGATTTACGTATAATTTGAATGTATTTTTCCCTTACTCCTTATTTTTTTAAAGAGTTTTTTTTTTTTCTTTTAGTTACATCTAAAACTTATCTTTATTTGTTATAAAGGTTTTCAAACATTAACTGTCATACTATTAAACTTCCTTTGCTATGTGTTTTTGTTGTTTCACTTTTCCATGTATATTGTTATTTACAAAATAATGGTAATATTTAAATAATAATAATAATATAAAATTGTATAATAATAATAAATTAATAATAATAAGAAGAAGAATGTAATTATTACAAGAAAAATGATATTTAGAGACTAATTTTTAGCTACCAATTAAAATGGTTGCTAATTATGACCTAAATAATTACAAAATTAAGTTTTGGTTGCTAAACAACTACAAAATAAAAGTAATGATTAAATTTAGTAGTCAGCTAAGTCAAGATAATTGATATCTAACATTAACTATCAAGGTTTTAGTCACTTATACAATTAGATTCTAAATTGGTATCTAATTAAGTTAGAGACTAATTTAGAATCTAATAGTATAAGTGGCTAAAACCTTGGTAGCTAATGTTATATATCAATTATCTTTACTTAATTGGTCACTAAATCTAATTATTACTTTTATTTGTAGTTATTTAGCTACCAAAACCTAATTCGGTGATTATTTTGGTCACAGTTAACAATCATTTATTTGGTAGCTAAAAATTGATCTTTAAATAGCTTAGTTATTGTGGTGAATAATGATAATAAGAAGAATAAAAATAAGAAAATGGAAATAATTGTAATAATAATAATAATAATAATAATTTAATAAATTTGAATCAAATTAAATCTTTAGGTAAGTTTTAATTTTCAATCCAAATTGCATCTTGCACCGGTTGAAAATATCATTAAAATATTTTTAAAATAATAAAAGCAAATTCAATATTTTTCAATTTTTCAATTTCATTTGAATTTTTCAATATCACATTTAAAAGTAAGAAAGAAAAAAGCATGAAGGACGAGTGAAACAATTATGATATAGCACATGTGCATGCAAAATTATTGTTTTAATATATAGGAAATAGGTTAAGTAATATGTCATGTACTTTACAAGATATACTATATATATCCTCAAACACCGCAAGTTTAGTTGCTTAGAAAGTATAGCAAAATCAAAAAACTATCCTAAAGATTTTGTTTGCTCATGGTCTATGGAGAAAGAGAGAAAAAGAAAAATCAGAAAGAGGAATGAAAGGGGAAAAGAGAAGTAAAAGACAGGTGAAATTTGAAAGTAAAACGTGGAAAATAAGATATGAGACCCTTTCTTTCTTTCTTTTAGTGGCGTGATTTACTTTCACTTTTTTTCTCTCCACCGGAATATTTGAAAATCAAAATAATCCCCATTAAACAAGAAGTAAAGGGACACATCAATAAAAAGACGAAAAAAAAATTAAACTTCATAATAATAGTATTAATAATTATTATTTAGCTAAAACTATTTTGACATGATCTTTAGAACTTATAATTAGATCATTTAAAATTGAGTGAGTTTGTTTCTACTTATATGTACTTTATAAGTTATAGTTAATTATTATTTTATTTTAATTAAATAATATTATTTAATTTTTAAAGTTTGTGTTCAATCGATTTTAAGTATTACAAGCATATATTTTTATGATTATTTTTAAAAATCTTAGATGATTTGATTGAATTCATATGTTGAATGATTAATAGATTTTATAATTGATCCTTAAATAAAGTACATTACTTCTTTCAATAAAAGACTACTAATACACAAAATGTCAATATCTATTCTAGAAACAAAGATAAAGACTTAAAATTTATGAAAATCATTTACATTTCACAGAGATCGAAAGTACTTATGAAAATAATAATAAAAAATATTTAAATAAAAAAGAATAAATATGTTTCATTGGTTTCCTATTAACACATATGCTTTTATTGTCATTTTTTGGTGAGTTTGGATACTACCAAGATCTTAAAACACCAATAACACATTATTTTTCATATACATAAACTTTTGACTCAGATCAATGTGCTTAAAAACAAGTTATTTTATTGGTAAACTTCAATTACTGGGGCATTGAAAGTTTGGTGAGAATGGAAAAAAATGAAAAAAAAGAAATTATTTTGGTTAGGCCTTTCGATAAGATTGCGATGTGTAAGCACTATGCTGGTCCTAATGTCCTATGATGTAGTCCTCGTGCATGCCTACGATGGTGTGGTCTGCTCATATATACTGTTTTTATGATTATTTGTGTGCTCGTGCACTTGGTGACCAGACACAAATATGGTCCCAAAAAAGAAAGACAACTCAGATCTCGTCCTGTTATAAATTCGAAATCAAAATCAAAATCATATTATATTGGGATAAATAAGATGGTGCTGTGGCAGTGATTTGGAGGGAGGACAAATTAATGGAAAGAACACAAAACATTCTTCATCTTTTGTTTTGATCATTCATACATTGAATTACATTGCATGCATGGTACCATTGTACATTTGGGTCTCTAGATTCTACAACTGGTCCAAGCTGTCATAAGGGGACCTCATCTTTATATATATATATATTTTTACCCTGCTAGAGAAATAAAATCTTAATTTATGTTTTGAAGACTTTTTAATATTTTATTACCAAAAAGATTTTTAAGTTTTAGGGATTTTTAATTTTTTTGTTAAGAATGTGATAATGCAATATAAATGAGTTTTTTTATAAGAAAAATAAAATGAATCAAATTAAAATTGAAGTGCACCACTTTGAAAGCCTTTGGTTCATATGAAAAATAATTTAAACAATTTACATTTAACGTGAATGATTGATTTTATGTAAATGATAAACAACCTCCTTTTGTCACTACATTTTTGAAAAGTTATTTAGTTTAAGCAAAAGTAGCTTTTATATAGAAAATCAAACTCATTTATTTCTTTTAATAAGAAGGTATGTTTGAGGAATTAAAAACCACTGGTTATTGAGAAAATACAAATGGGAAATCGATGTTTGAATGATAAGTAAAATTCTATGAATTCATTATAAAAAATTGAAAAAAGAAAACACAAAAAAACAAAAATTATACAACAAAAGGCACAATCCCCAATCCCCATCACCTTTAGTAAAAACAACAACCTCTCATTGTTTATTTTCTGTAAATAGACAAGTTCTGACCCCATAGAACTCCACACTCCACACCTAAAGTTAAAGCATCGATCTTTATTTTTATTTTTTAAAAAAAAAAAAGTTAAAGTAGCTACCCAAACAATACCGAAAGGAACCACGTCAGAGAAAATACTAATAATATTCATAGTAACTGATAACGAGATCTTATTATAACAGTAATTACATGAGTTGCTTTATAGATTAACAAAGTGTAATTTATGCTCCTATATTAATTCAGTAATATCCTTTATTGAAAATGGTTAACTGGAAAATATTTAAATTGAAAAACTCGCGTGTACAATAAATTTATAAATATATACCATTCTGAATTTATTGTCTGTTCTAACATTTATAACTATAGCATTTCCAAACATTCTCATCTAATGGGTAAAATTTATAATTCCTTAAAGTTTAGAGTATATTACATAAAAATTATAAAATTAGGAATGAAACTTGTTTAATGGACATGAATTAACAGTAGAATAAGTTATCAGGGTTAAAATTTTTGCAAACGTATATTCAGATAAATAATTTTTGTGATAAAATAATATGATATTATTTTTACGCATAAAAACTCGTTGGAACAATAACAATTATAGTATTATGAATGAAACTAGTCGTCTATATAATAAATTTGAAAAATGAAAAACATGAAAATTCAAAGTTGACAATGGTTAGGAAATAAAAGACAGTGTTGAGAGACTTATGAAGAAGAGTAACTATCTTAAAATTCAACAAATTTATCGAATATTATTGTAAGATAACAAACTTGGCACAAATTACTTTCTCTTATGAATATGTTAAGAATGACTTCTATGGTAATTATCATAAGATTAATAAATTTATTCATCAAAATGATAGAACTTAAATAAGATTATCCATCTCATTAATTTATATAGTAAATAATTCTATTAAATATTTAAATACATTATAGAAAAACTCTAATTGCATTTAAAAAAATAACATAAACATTAGCACATGTCTATTTGTCAATACAATTTTTGAAACGGATGCTTCACACTATCCTTTTTATACATTAAATTGTGTTATGAGGTCATCTATGTTACTTTAATACATATAATGGTTTTTTAATAAATAAATTTTTAAATCTAATTCTTTTTAATTAACAATTATAATTCCACATCCCCTCTTAAGTTATACACTCATTACTCTTCAATGCAGGGAGAAAATTCCAAATTTTCGGTTACCGACCCTACATTCTCCTTGACATAGTTTCTTGCCATCAATGACGGAACCCCATTGATAGCATTAATCCAAATACTTCAACACACATTCCATATAAAAAAAACGTAAATATTAAATTTGGTTCTCCAAAAATTAATACAATGACAGATAGGTTATAATCAAGCTTACTATATAAATGAACCATTAAAAAATTTATCTGTTTATATATAAATTGAATTGTACTAAATATAAAGAAAATATATAATATATATGTAATATCAAATATTATTTTATTTTAGATTGGTCCACATAGTATAAACCTTAATTTTGTGTCACGCCACGCCACTTTTGTTTTCTCGCTGTCCCTGGGAACCAAACAGTGCCACCAACCTTCACAACCTCTCACTATCATCACATCACTCTCTCTCTCTCTTCCTTTCTCTGTCATCACTCCACACAGACAAATCACACTCCTTACTCATTCTTCTTCTTCTTCTTCACTTTCTCTTTCACTTCATTCTTCATAACATGACCAAAGCTCACATATATTTTCCTCACTTCCGGTTATGAATCCCCCCCAACCACCGCAGCCCCACCGTCCCTCCACCTCCTGCCCCCGCCACCCCGACGAAGCCTTCACCGGCTTCTGTCCCTCATGCCTCTGCGAACGCCTCGCCCTCCTCGACCCCAACAACAACAACAGCCCAGCCACTGCTCGAAAGCCCCCCTCCACCGCCGCCGCCGCCCTTAAAGCCCTCTTCCGCCCTCCCGCCCTCCCGGAGCTCCGCCGCACGAAGTCCTTCTCCGCCTCCAAAAACGAACCTTTCTCCACCTCCTTCGAACCCCAGCGCAAATCCTGCGACGTTCGCGTCCGCAGCACCCTCTCCAACCTCTTCCACCAAGACCTGAACCCCCAAAACGACAACCCCCCAGAGCGAAACGACATTCAGCCGCGTGTTCTCGACCACCCCGAAGATAAACGAGAAGCCCAGGAAGAAGAACAAGAGAAAGACGAGATCAGGGTTGTGGAGGAGCCCAAGCCCAATGTGAACGAAATAGTTGAAGTCATTGAAGAAGCTGAAGTTGAAGAGATAGAGATAGAGGTAGAGAACGAGAAAGAAAAGGAAGAAGAGCTTGTTGCTATCGTTGAAGAAGAGGAGGAGCTGAAGACAATGAAGGACCACATCGACCTTGACTCATCACAAGCCAAGCAGCAAAAAGCGCGTGACTTCAAGGACCTCGCGGGAAGCTTCTTCTCCGCGGCGTCGGTTTTCAGCAAGAAGTTGCAGAAGTGGAGGCAGAAGCAGAAAGCGAAGAAGCGGAGGAACGGTGCTCTTCCGGTGGAGAAGCCGATCGGGCGGCAGTTCCGCGACACGCAGTCGGAGATCGCAGACTACGGCTTCGGGCGGCGCTCTTGCGACACCGATCCGCGGTTCTCGCTGGATGCTGGGCGGTTCTCGCTGGACGCCGGCCAGTTCTCGCTTGACGCCGGGCGGATGTCGTTCGACGACCCTCGGTACTCGCTAGAGGAGCCGCGGGCGTCGTGGGACGGGTACTTGCTCGGGCGGAGCAATTTTCCGAGGATGCCGACGATGCTTTCGGTGGTGGAAGACGCTCCCGTAGCACCGGTGCAGCATGTGGTGAGGACTGATACACAGATTCCGGTGGAGGAGCCGCCGGTGAATGAGGATGAGGGTGTTCCTGGTGGGAATGCACAGACTAGGGAGTATTACTCTGATTCGGGTTCTAGGAGGAGGAAGAGTCTTGATAGGTCTAGTTCGGTTAGGAAGAGTGTTAGTTTGGAGGTGGATGAGTTGAGTAATAATGGAAGTGGTGGTGTGAATGGGAATGGGAATGGGAATGGGAATTTGAATGTGACTGTGAATGCTAAGGTGGCTCCTTCTGGGGTGGATTATGTGCAGGGTGTGAAAATGGGGTTTAATGAAAGGGAATTCGGGTCGAATTCAATGCGGGAAGATTGCTGTTCTGAGAAGATGTTTGATGTGGGTGTGATTGGGAATGGAGATGGGAATGGGAAGGGGGGGAAGAAGGGGCGGCGATGGCGGTGGAGCTTATGGGGGTTTATTCACCGGCGTGGCGGGAACAAGGATGAGGATGAGGATAGGTATAGCAGGGTGAATGGGGTGGAGAGGTCTTATTCGGAGACGTGGGGCGGTGATGGTAGAGGAGGTGGTGGTGGTAGTGGTGGTGGTTTTAATGGGAGGATGTTGAGGAGCAATAGTAGTGTGAGTTGGAGGAATGCTCAAGTGGTTGGAAATGGTGGTGGGGGGTTTGGGGGTTCTAGAAGGAACGGTGTGCAGGGAAATGGGAACGGGAAGAAGGGGAAGGAGGAGTTTGTGTTGGAAAGGAATAGGAGTGCAAGGTATTCTCCCAACAACATTGACACTGGTCTCTTGAGGTTTTACTTGACCCCCATGAGGGGAAGCAGAAGAAATGGTTCTGTGAAAAGTCGTTCAAATCAAGCACATTCTATTGCAAGAAGTGTGCTTGGATTGTATTGACATGGAAGAAGGTCCATAAGGTGTTCTTTTGGTTTGATGTTGTTAATTTTGCTCTGCATTTCTTGTGTAAACCACACATGCCCTATGTATTATTACTATTACTATTATTATTATTCTTCTTGATGGTTGGTTGGTTAAAGCATTACCCTGCATTTTCTTTTACACTGCGTTGCATGCTTCTTCAGTTTAGATTACTCTTAATAACGGAGTTTTCAGTGTTTCTGGTTTTGGTTTTGCTCTACGCTGCTGGCGTTAGTGAATAGTGACCTAGAACTCTTCCTTCACACACCATGTTCACTTACTTTAATTTGCCAGAAAATAAACGAGACATGTGGCTAGATTCATGGCGCCACTCAAAATATGCTTTGTCTTTGAACCTGATATAATGGTTTCTTTTTCTGTCTTTATGCTGCAAAAGCAATGCTGATTGGCGTAGGATCGGAAGGGCTATAATTTGGGAGCATTTTAACCTGAATTTTGGCATGTTTTATATTCCTGCAAAAGTGGTTACAAGGTGGGCTCATGCCACCTGCAATTGCTCTTTGTCATGAGTTGTAGTTTTGAGTACAAGATAACTGGTCGATCCTTTTTCCCTTTGGCATCAATTAATCACACTTTATTACATGTGACTTATCACCGGCCATGGCCCCCATAAAACATCCATCAACTCATATCAACGTATCTATGTCCACTAAGAAAACCTTTAAGAGCTTTGAAAATTTCTCTAGTGAAGAGGTCTAACTACTGATCTTAAACACATTTTTTGGCGTTTATGTATCAAGGGTACAGAGCATTATGTGAAGTCACAACATTTTTACTGATGTCGAAAGAGACCACAATGTAATTTAGTTGTGGGGTTGTGGTGATCAAGGAAATGGATGGACCTTGAGATTAAGACACTTGCATTTGGGCTTACCGAGACAATGAACAGTGTGTGGACATAAGGAGGGTGTTAACAGGAACAAGACATCAGTAAAAGAATATATAGGGATAAGAGTGCAGAAAGCTGACCCTCCATGTTTGTAAAAGAAGAACAATTTTGCAGATTCTGTGTTGGAGCTACTGATTGACTTGAAACTAGAGGAATATTAATGCTACTGCTATGTCAGGTCAACGTCAACTGAAACTTGATAGTGCAATAAAGGGTTATTTTTCAGTATACAAATATAAGAAAGTATAGCAGGTGTTTACCTCTTTGGTTATTCTATTTACAAGCTGTTGTAATTAACTGCTGTATGTAATATTTACTGTCCTTCGGCTGTAAAATGAGTTACTCATTTTGCATATAGAATGAAATTGCTTCCTCGTAAAATTAATTTGGACTAATAACTAATCCTTCAATACTTTTTTGTCACATATCTTTCAGTGTACTGTTTAGAGACTAATAATTAATTCCTTAATGTGAAATCAAATATGCAGACATTTACTAATATGCATGGTAATTGATATTTTAACATGTGTATTTAGATGATTAATGTAAAATAATTTTGAACTAAGTTAATTTTAAAGTGAAGTGATTTACTTTGGATACCTTTTATATTGAAAGCAAGTTTGATGGTAACATAGTGCATTTTTTCTAACCTAAAAGTCACTCTTTTTTATGAAATTTAGTTGAATTGTGCATTGGTCCAAGTACAGTTAATTTTAAATTTTTTTTATGTATCATGAGGGATAAAATGAGCAAAACTTACATTGAACTTTTGTATTGTAGATGGTGGTCTTAACTGTAAAGGCAAATGAGAGAAACACAATACTTTTAAGGGATGTACAGTTGAGATTCTTCGGGAATTTAGAATTGTTTGGTTGCATTAGAATATTATTTGTTGGGAGAAGGTTTCTTGTGTGGGCATGCAGATATTGATGGAAGTAGATTTTGGATGCCCCTAAGGAGTTTTCTAAGAAGAGAATTGCCGACCTTCGAGAACTACAGGGAAAGCCTAATGATGCAGAATATATGGGTCGGTCCCTTCTATCACAAACAAATTGCCTATGTGAGATTTGTCGGTCCAACCTCATAATTTATCCTCTCTTTTAACGTTATTTATGTTAATGTTCACATATCATAGAGTATTTTAGCTTCTAATTATATCTAGTTAGATCTGTTTGGATGAATATCTATCTACCATGTGTTTAATTATAAAGAAAAACAGACTTATTCTTGGCAGAGATTTATTACAATTTGACATTTTAATTATTTTAATTTATAAAAAAATTATAAAAGAATAAAATATAAAATTACTTCCTGCTCTTGTAAGAGAGCGGTTAATTTCAATAAGCGTATCTTCAAGCTTTCTTCCTTAACAATTTTTCTTTAGTTCTCTAAATCTTCGGTATTATCCAATTCTGAGAGGAGTCCTGCATGTATTTTGTCACTCAAGTCAGTTTGGATATGAGTAAAGCAGGATAAAATTGGATAAGATAACAGTACCTTATTTCATTGGATCACCTTATCTTTTATAGTGTATTTCATTAGATCACCTCATCTTTTATAGTGTTTGGATGGGCCTATGACCCATTGTGACTTCCTAACTGATGGATGTAACGTGTCTTATGTTAATCTTGTGCGCATAAGGTCGTTTGGATCGATTAGTTATCAGTCGACACACGTTATTCGATCAGTTCTCGGTCAGCTAATATATACAAATTATGTAATTATACCTTGGTTTAGGTAGTTGGTTCTCCTTACAATACATTTCCAAATATTGTTTTTTATTATTATCTTCAATTTTTACCTATATTTTGTCTTCTCTTTCGGTTGTTATCAGTTTTTACCTACGTGTCTCAGAAAGTGAAAGTTATTATAAACCCATTAAACATTACATTTCCACAAAGTAATTTTTCTTGTTATTTACTTAAAAAAGTTGTTCGTAGATTTGTCATTTATCCCGATACCCGATTATGTTCAATCATGATGCGTTTGATGCATGTATCTTACCTTATTGGGAAAAAAAGTTTTGTTATTATTGTCGTGCACATATTCGTTCCATTCTAAGGGCTAACTTACTGCGTATAAACGTAGTTAAGGTTGAAGAGCAATTTATTTGTAGGTGACCAATAACTCCAAAAAGAAGCATTTTTATAACTGTTTTTAATGAAGCTCAAATCCCATCATGTAGACATAAATTAGAACTTAATGATTGTGGTTGAACAAGTAAGATCAATGTACATGTCCCACTGGGATATTGAAGGAATAAAATCCTTCCCCCATTTCAATTACCAAGTCTTATTATTTGGTGCTTTCTCTCTTTTCAATACAATTTGTAAAGCTCTATTAGCAACAGAAGTCAAAAAAGTGAGGGGGAAAACATCTCTACATCTTGCTCCAATGAAAGTTCGGTGATAAAGAAAGCAAATTACGGTGGAAAAAAGAAAAGAATAAAGGAGTGTTGTGGGGCAGTGTAAGAAAAACATTTGAAAGGAAAAAAAGGGTCTCACGACACTGATGGCATGTCTGATTTGACCAAGTTAGGAACAAAATTGTTGTGGTTTTACACTTGTCTGTCTTCTGTCATAATTTTTATTCACACGGTTGAATACCTTCATTGCCACACTCTTGGGTAAATCATTAAAAATATGTTATGTAATTGTCATGAGTGATAAATAAACAAACATCAGTGTAAGGGAATTGATGTTACTGAAATGTTGAGGTTTGATTGACCCTTTAATAATATTTTTTTTTAATCTTTTAAAATATAATTAGTTCACAATATATCAGTTTGAAGGTGGAAATATTCAGATAAATGAAATTAAAATGCGTAAAGAAAAAGAAAGATCTTATTTTTTTTTTAATTTAGTGAGAAAAGAGAAAAGGGTTTTTATTTAAAAAATGGAATGGATGGTTAGATATTTGAAGAAAATTAGGCACTAAAACGGAGGTTATTTTTTAAAATAGAAGTACTCATCGACATAAAAGTGATATTAAATGTGAAAGTTGAAATTGCTAGGAAAATTTATCTATTGAAAATTGCATAGAGTAGACTTTCACAAAACATAATGTAAGAGTTAAATGATAAAATAATCTTCCAAAAATTATATATAAGATTTGAATATGTAAATTTCTTAGGAGTGACTATAAAAGTCTAGCAAGATAATGAAAAAAAAAAGAAAAAAAACTCCAATCCTATTATATTTGTTAATCGATTTTGGAATTTTATAAGCAAATTCTTATTCCTTCTAATAACTTCTTCTTTTAATTATTCATTGCAGTTTGAATTTAAGTTCTCATATACTTTTCACTCTATTTATCGACTTACATTTAAATTTTTATTATTAGTCTTTTTCTCAAATCTAAATTATAATCTCGATACCCCTTTTAAAATGCAAATAATCTATTCGTTTATATGACTTTTTCTTCAGGTTCATTTAAAAAATTAAACGTCTTTCATAAAAATAAGTATCAAAATAGTTTCATCATAATTTAATGTTCCATTAATATTTATAATTTTAATATGTTCTAATAAGTTTAATTAACATTTTTATATCTTCTTTTCTTTGTTTGTTTTTTATGCAATAATTTAAAATTATACTTTTATATCAAATTTTATCCAAAACTAATATATGGAGAAACGTTAATATAACTTCTCTAATTTGTTTGAATTGAGGAGATAGTGTAAAAGGAAAGAAAAGGAAGACAAAAGAGTAAAATATGATCTTTGGATTAAAAGAAAGTGGGTAAAAAATGAGTGAATAGTTTATAGTATATTGGATTGATGTGATAAAATAAATTTGGTTATATATTAGTATACTTAGAAAATAATTTATAAAATAAAATTTTAAAAATAATTTAATGTAACGAAAAATAAATTTTAAATTTAAAAAATATTATAAACCTTTAATAAATAAATAAAGTTATATTTCAAAATAAAAAGTATATTAAAATAAATCACCAAAGTCTAAATTAATTTATTTTATTATATTTTTTATTTTGATATTTTCTTAATTTTTTAATATAAAATATATGCTAAAAAATATTACATTTATTTTAATTTATTTTTTTAACTATTTAAAGTTTTTATTTTAATTATTCATTTTATTATAATAGCATATAATATATTTGTAAATATTTTATTATTATTTATGTACATATATTTTAATTATTTATTATGTTATAATAAAAATTAAATATTTTATTTAAAGCTAGTCGATTAAGCTTCTTGTTTAATCGATTATGTTTCATATATTTGTAACTTCCTTTGCAATTCATTGAGAAAAGTTATTTTGTAAAATTTTGTTTCTTTTTTCACGTTTAGGGTCTCGTTTTTCATATTTTTTATGCATTTTTTCATTTATTATATTTCTGTTGTCGGAAATTTGTTGTTATTTTTTAGTTTTAATTGAAATTTTATTTTAGTATTATTGTTATGGATACATAAGTAACCCGCAATACCAAAATCTTCTTTTGTGCTTGTCCTTTTGGTCGAAATGTATTTTCTTTATTACTTTTACAATTTGAGGGCTAACTTTCTTACCTTCTCGTTCAATGGGTAGATATGCTTGTGTGATGACACTCGTACGCTTAATTGGCTAAAAAATACAGGTAAAAGAATTACTGGAAAATAACTTGACCTAATTAATCTTGCACTCACTTAAGTAACTCCATGCATTATAAAATAAAGTGAAACTTTATAATTACTATTTATAGTATTTATTGGAATATGAGATCATTTATAATTTTGAGTATTAATATATAAACTAAAGGAAGAAATCTGAAACAAAGATTGAGGCACAAAGATCACTTAATCTCGTTCAAAAAGAAAATAAAAGGTAATGTTAATATTGCTTTGACTGTCCAGGTTTCGATGAGTTCAAAGTGATGTTTAGAAACGAAATTTGGTCTTTGATTTTTAACTTAGATGTTGGCATGTATAAACTACCATCAATCTTGATTTTTAAGTTATTCCAGATTATTTTGATGTGGTTATATGTACATTATTTTCTCTTCTTATATATTAATTTGTATCATTAATTCTTGCAGATGTGATGACTTTAACAACAAATCTCTGAAAGGCCATTACATTTTAAACGTTTCACCAAAAGAACAATATCAAGAGTGCACTTTCCTTTGACTAAAGACAAATTTTATGCAGATGAACTTGCTGGGACTCGCATATACATGTGGAAAGCTTATTTTCCCTGCTTCCTTCATTTGGGCCTTTACTTGGGGACCATCAAACACTCCCTTTTAGATATTCGAACTGTGGTCCATTTGCATGTTTAACATGAAGCAGTGACAAATCTGGCATTAACTAATATTGAACTCACATAAGCCATCATGCAAGCAACCTCTGAAGGTAGCTACTAGCCAGCTAGGGGCATATGTTCTGCAGCTATATATATATATAAGCTGAAGAGGAACTGGGTTAAAAAATACCACTACGAAAGGTTTTGGGGAGTTGTATTCTACACCCCGTGTTTTCAAACGTTCAACTCAATATGCTGGTGAAACGATAAATCTCTGCCTAGAAAAATCATTCTCAATTTGTTGTAACCGGAGTCATGACGGGGACACGGAAGAAAAAAGAAATTTTTAAAACATAGAAGTCACCACTATAATTTATTATGACAAATTATGGAAAAACAAAAAACAAAATGGTTTGCAAGACGAGTTCGAGGGTCGGTTAGGTATAAGAAAGGTATTAGCATCCTATAACGTGTTAGATAATGGAAAGTCAGAAAAAAGAGTTAAAAGTGTACTATAGAAGGAAATTTAAGAAAGATAATTAGATGAGGGGCAATTAAGGTGGGTTGTTAATGTTGTTAGGAGGTTGGTCTATTTATTAAGACCAACCTGGACAATTTAGGCAGTTTTTGGGATTTTGAAGAAATTGATAGGTGTATCATGTGGAAAGGGGTAGTGGTTCCTTTGTACTTTTTTCGATATTCTGTCTTGCACATAATTAATTCAATAAAAGAGGTATATTCAGTCAATTCTGTGTTTGGTGTTTTATTTTACTTTTCAAGCGATGATCGGTGGCTTAGTGGAGGGGTGGAAGCGGTGCAACAGTGCTAGTAGAGTGTTGGGAGTTGTGCAGAGGTGATAGTAGGGTTAGTTGAGACTACTTTTGTATAAAGGAATGTAACAAATTCTGGTCTGACCTGCCGGATCACCTTTGGATAGAAGAGAAATTGAGAGGAGGCACGATGGAGGGACGAATGAACGCAATGGAAAGATGGGCCAGCGAACAAAATAAAATGATGACAGAGCTGCAAGGAAATATGACCTTGATCCAGGAAGGCTTATTAGAACTAAAAGAAAAGTTAAAAGATCCCAAGAAAGTGGACAAGAAGTCAGAGGGCAGCGAAAATTCGGTGAACAGGGAAGAAAGGAAGGAAAGAAGTATCGAATTGGGAATCAATTTGGAAGAGGAGGAGGAAGAAAGGTTCAAAGCATGGACTAGGAGGGTGGAACTGCCAAATTTTGAAGGCTTAGACTCGCATGGGTGGATTTCAAGGGCTAAGAAATTTTTTGAAGTGCAGGAGGTGGCTGCTAAGGACAGGTTGAGACTGACATTCATTAGCATGGAGGGCAGTGCCAACCACTGGTTCAAATCCTGGAGACAACAGACCAAGAATCCAACTTGGGAAGTTTTTTCTGAGGCTTTGATCCGCATATTTGGAGGATGAGAACAGAGCTCAATATTTGAGCAATTAGCCAAAATGAAACAGCAAGGGAGCATGCAAGATTACATTTAAGAGTTTGAAATGTTGGTCTCTCAAGCCCCAACGGTGCAAGAGGAACAAATGATGGGGTATTTTCTAGCGGGTTTACAGCCCAATATCAGGCAGCAACTGCATTCGCATAACCCCAACGAATTGGAAAGAGCTATGGAGGTTGCCTTAGACCTAGAGGAAACTACGTATCTTGAAAGAGGAGGGGGACAGAACCAACGTCCTTCACTGTTTCGTTATGTAGGGGGCTCGGTAGTAACTGCAAGACCTGAAAATCACAAGGGATTCTCTAGGTCTGGAGCTGCCAACACTATAAATAACATGAGAAGAGAGACCAGCAATGCTGCGAGAGAAGGGAGGTTCAATACATACAATGGAGAGGGAATTAAAAACAGAGGAGCCAGAACATTGTCATATCCAGAATATGTGAAAAAAAGAGAAGAAGGACGTTGTTTTCACTGTGGAGGACACTATAGCTATGGACATAAATGTCCAGACAAGAATTTGAAGGTAGTGATATGTGGGGAAGAAGAGGAGGAACCTATGGAGGGAGCACTTCCTCAAGAAGAACTTGAGGAGGAAGCAGAAAACTGGACTAGAGGAGGACGTGAAGTAACAGAGGAGCAGCCCATGAGTTTGTCTGAATTGTCAGCAGGTGGTTTAACTCAACCACATACCATGAAATTACAAGGAGAGGTTAGAGGGAAGAAAGTATTAATCTTGATTGATAGTGGAGCCAGCCATAATTTCATCTCCAAAGATTTAGTGGAAGAACTGGGATTAGAAGTGGAAGATACGCCTGCTTATAGTGTTAAATTAGGATATGGGTTTCGGAGAGCCACTAAAGGATGCTGTAAAGGGGTGACCGTAAGGCTAGAGGAGCATACCATCAAAGAAACATTTTATCTTTTTGAACTAGGAGGATGGATGTAATATTGGGGGTGTCTTGGTTGGCCTCGTTGGGAGATGTAAAAGTAAATTGGAAAACACTGCAAATGACATTCAGCACCAAGGGTAGACAGTGCAGATCCAGGGTAATCCGTGATTGAGGAAAAATTTAGTGACCTTCCAAGCCTTAAAAAGAGAGAGAGATAGTGGTTATCACTGTGTTATGGGATGCAGAAAAGAGAAATACAGAAAACATGAAAAAGGAGGCATAGTTAACTTTAGAGCAACAAAAACAGTTGGAGAAAGTGTTGAATGATTGTCACCAGGTGTTTGAAGAACGCAAGAAACTGCCTCCCAGCCGTGGGGTGGATCACAAAATCCCTTTGAAAGAGGGAATTAAAGCTGTGAATGTGAGACCCTATCGTTATCCTTATGTGATGAAGACAAAGATTGAAAAACAAGTGCAAGAAATGTTATAGGCTGGAATAATCAGACCAGTAACAGCCCTTTTTCAAGCCTGATCATATTGGTTAAAAAGAAGGATGGAAGCTGGAGGTTCTGCATTGATTACAGAGCTTTGAACACTATATGTAGCTTTTTAGAAACTATTCGTTGGGATGCTTGAACAGAGTAATCTTGACTTTTTGATGTATGGAGCTCAAACTGGAAATATTTCTCTAATATTTTAAACTGCATTAAACTTGATTAATTCTGTATCAGAAATAATTAATTTAAAATAACATAGAGAAATTATATTTGAGATATTCATCAATAATTTGAATAATTTCTATTATGAACAGATTTGAACGTTAATGCACATCATGATATAAAATCAATTAATCACATTTAAATACTGCATAATAATTTGAATAATTTCCATTATGAACAAATTTGAACGTTAGAGCATAATGTGATATAAAATCAATTTTAAATCAAATCAATAACACATAAAAGTAAATAGTAAGAAAACTTATCTCTTTATAGACCATGTGTCTTCTGCTTTAATAATAATAACAATAATAATAATAATAATGTTAACTGCGCAATGTATATAAGTCATCAAATATAAATATATACTTGAGTTTTGTTATCATCAAAACTTTATCAAATGATTTGATCCTCTAAAGAGACTTTGGACCGTCTAATGTTCAACATGTCTCTACAGTGTGAGGGTTCTCCATAATTGACCATCAAGAAAGTGTGTGGGGAAGAAGAGTGACGGAAAGAGATAGATTGGAAAAAGAAGATTAAATTTCTTTGATTAGGTCTCTCATGGATGAGGTAAGTCTCTCTTATTATTATATAGATTATGTGAGAATCATATATTCTAAGATCTTGTGGAATATATGTTTATGATTGATTTGTGAAATTATGATTGAACTTACATGTGGTATCAGATAATGGTTGTTTGAATTTTATGATTCTCCATTATTGATAATTTTCCCAATTTTATGAACCCTAATTTCAAATAAAATTATAAAAGAATTACGAATTACGGTAATTAAATTACTGCAAATTAGAGTTTATGTGTGTGTGAAAAATAATTGTCTTTATTGCTACATGCTTGGCATTGTTTGCCTGATAGACATTGTTGCTTTGTTCCATCGGAATTGCAATGGTTCTTAATTGTTTTCATAAAACAAATTGTGGGATCAAGGTTATTTTTGGTTTAAGAATATATATATCCCTATCCTATTTATTTATTTTATGAATCAAGGGTATATGCATTACAATGTACGCAACCATTACAATGTAACCCATCCATGGTGATGCATTGTAATGGGTACTCTCAATGATTTCCAAACCTCAAAACTACTTTCCAGTTAATTTCAAGATTTTTAGTTCAAGAAACAGTTGCGTAAATGATTCAAGCATTAAGTACACACAGAGAATACAGTTTGAATAACTCATGCATTATCAAGATGAACAACAAGAATACAAAGTGTGAGGAAATTACATTCAATCCCAAAATAGATGAAATTTAGTTACACATGGCAGTCATGAATACAAGAGAAATTCTTCTGCAAGACACTGTTCTTCACTGTAGCCGCCAACCAACTCCCTTTCCAATGAAGATTCTTTCCTCTTTTATACCTCTTGCCAATTTTAGGTTTTTTTTCCATTAGGCTTTTAGTGACTTCTAGCTCAATCTGAAATTAACGCTTAAGCAATTTGTCACTAACAGTACTTTTCTTTTCTTTTGTATTTCTTTCACAGCTGCATTGTCTTTCCTTTCCAACTCATCTTGTCTGATTCCTCTCAATTCTTCTTGAAATCCTTTTCTTTATCAATCTGGGGTCACAATGCATTCTTCAATCAATTGCAAGGCAAAATATGAACATTAATTACTTGCTCTCAACATTAAAGACATTAAATCATCAGAAATTGTAGTTGAAAACACTGAAATATAACCTTTATCAGCAGTATAACAATTAAACCAATTATGCTTCAGATTATCAAGAATCAATTCAATTACCAATTAGTTTCAGTGTGCAGCTCAAGAACAAATTAAAATTGAAAAAGAAAGATCAAGAACAGCAAAACACAGTCAATTATACTAGTTCACCTTTCCTCAAGGGCTACGTCCAGTCTCTTTTGCCCTCAAGCAAAGAAAATTTACTAATTTCAATCAATTGATCAAATACAATCAATTACACAATTCTTACTCCCCATAAGAATCAAATACCCACTGAATTGAACACCTACTCCCTGTAGTCCCCTCTCAATTTAGCAATCACACACAAAGCTAAGACTTATAGCCTAGAACAATACAATCTTTCTAATATTTTACAGATTTACAATCAATCAATGCATATCTTGATACAGAAAGGGATCAAGAATGGTTAAGAAAAGACTTCCTGATTGACACGCAGAAGAGGCTTTTGCACAGTGTTGAAAAACTCCAATAGCACAGTGTTGGTCAAGAGATATTCTTGAACAAAAAATCCCAATTGATTTTGATCAAGAAACTCTCAACTGCCCAAAAGTGTTTTTCACAGTATTCTGATGTATTGATTCTCAATTTTTGTTTTTCAGTCAATGGTGCATGTTAGAAACCTTGATGTTTTTATTAAAGAAAAGCGCCAATTCTGTTTTTCAAAAAACAATTATTTTAGTTCTGCCAGGCATGAATAACTCGATTTCATGTATACTGGAATCGCTTTATTTTTGTCCAGTGCAATGTATTTCAAACCAGTTTGTACCAAAACTTAGCTAACTCTTTTTGTTTAGATTTTTAATCACTTTTAGACCACTGTGCTATTGGATCTCCTCAACTATGCATAAGTTCTTTGCCAATCAAGCTCACACTCACTCACACCAGACCAAAGCCTAAAACTCATTCAATTGCTTGCTTGTTTTGTCTTGCTTGGCTTGTCTTGCTTGGCTTCATCAAATCTTTAGTCTTGTGAGAGTACTAACAGAACTCGTCCTTGGAGATCATATAAAAGGTGTCCTCAGGAATTTGTCAATGGAGCTATCATGTGGAGATCAAATTCCGGAGGTTGTCAAAATAGCTAGGCCTCGGGAATTCGGCTATAGAGCTCAACCTTTCGGAGAACGTCACCAGTCATGGAAGCGAACCTTCTTGAGACCGGGCTTGAGACCTCGATAGTTGAGCACGACCTTCTGGTAGATATGAAGCTCGACCATGTGGATGGGTCTCAACCATCCTCGGAAGCTTGACAATTAAGCTCGGTCTTCTGGTGTACGACTATAAATTGGCTTTGGAGCTCGATCTACTATGGAGCTCGACAATTGAGCTCGGTCTTTTGGTGCACGACTATGGAGCTTGGCCATCTGTAGATGGGCTTTGAAGTTTGGTCTTCACGCAACCAGTCTTCTTGAGAATGTCCTCATGTGTTTGGCTATGAAGGTCTAACATCTGAAGCTCGGCTATAGTGTTCAATTACTGGAGATCGTCCTCGAGTAATTCACTATGGTGCTCGACCAACAACTTGGCATTGTTTCTTACATTTTCCAATCTGATCTCAGTATACTCCTGCATAGATAAAACACAAAACCACACAAAGACCTACAACTAAGCTACCCTCTAACAAGACCTTAACTACCTAAAGATTTGTTCAGCATTGCACAGGGCATAGGCACCAATCCGAGAATGAGCAATTAATCTTCTTACCTCTAAACTTAGCCAGGACCAAGCTTTAAGTTGTGCCATTATAAGAATTTCATTAGCATCCACTACTCCGTGGTTGAACACCACCTTATTTCCCTGTTTTCAAATCTCCCACACTATTGCTACCCGCATCCCTTTCCAAATATTGTTTGTTTTGTTTTTGCACCATAACAAATGAAAGTTCATGAAATGGTTATGTGCAGAAATCAGTCTAATAGAGCCAATAACTATAAACTTATCACAGTTATCCCACACCCTACGAGCAATTGTACACTCAAAGAAAAGGTGTTGTATAGTTTCTTCTTCCTATTACACATCGGGCATAAGGTACATGGCACCGATACTTGTCTCCTCGTTAGATTAACTCTAATAGGAAGCTTACCTATTAGAACCCTCCATACACATACTTGTGCAGAACCAACTCCTTTAATATTCTAGATTTGCTTGAACCAAGCTCCACCTTAGGACACATCAAATACCTTTAAGCTTTATACCCTGACCTAACCGTATAATAGTTTATGTCCCCATCATCCCATAGTCTCTTATCAGACACTTCCCTGCGCCATTGTGCAGTGGATAGCAGCTCGGATAACTGCATTTCCAGTTCCTTTTCCCTCACGAACAATTCTCTTCTCCTACACAAGTCCCATGTTCTATCTACCTCATTACCACTGTTCACCCATTCGCCCATCTCACACACAGTACTATCTACATTTAGCGACAATGTATGTAGTCTTGGGAATTTCAGTTTAAGTGGTAGGTCTCGTGTCCACTTATCTCCCAAAATTTAATACATTTTCCATAACGCAATTTCCAACTGATCCTATTATCAAACCAGTTTAGCTCCTTTTCAACTTCACATATTCTGCATAAATCACTCCACCAAATTAAGCTTTTACTTTCTGCCATGGTCACCTTCATGTCCCTCCACGTTCCACATCTAGATTCCAATATATCTCTCCATGCTCTGCCTTCCTCCAACCCAATTCTCCATTAGTAGTGCTACGTTAAATCTGCTAATGTCTCTAATACCCAACCCTTCGACCTCAATCGGGGAACATACCCTATCCCAAGTCACCCAAGCGATTTTCCTCCCTTCATATTCTTAGCCCCAATTGTATCTTTCTGATGAAACAACAAACTATCCTCGGTGCCTTGAATTCTAAAATGTACACTCCATAATAGAAATTATGTTCTGGATTATGTATTATAAAATACAAAATAAAAAATATTTTCCAAAACATATATTTTGGAATTAAAAATTTATCTTGTAGAATGTACAATTTAAAATAAAAAAATATTATTTTTAATGTTTTACAATCCAGAAAGTCATAAAATTGTACAATTCATAACTAAAACTGCAAAAGTGAAACCCACGAATAATTTATTTTTAGAAGGGTAGATTTGGAATTTCAATTTTTTTATGCGGGTGCAACTTGAAAGTATGGAGATGCAGTATACATTAGCCAAGGTTTTGACTTTAGAGTTCGACAAAGATAGGTAGCGCTGAAAGTAGACAAAAACTTCCTTCACCCATCAAATACATGAAAATACTCAAACACTTTCTCTTGGAAAATACTTTTTGAAAAATATTTTTCGCAACATAAATTTACATTTTGGAAAATGTATTACGAAAATAGGTTCAGAAAAACTTTATCCGAAATATAAATATTATGTTTCGAAAAATACTTTCTGAAATTAAATTTCGGAAAACATATTTTGGAATATAAAATTTATATTCCAGAAAATATTTTTCAAATCATAGTTTTGGAAATTGTTTTCCATAACTTAGTTTTTCTTAAAAGGGTATTTTTAGAACTTTTTAGAATTGATGGAGTAAAGGTCACAAATGATGGGGTGGAGGAAGTTTTTGCCTTAAGTATGATTAATTTGGGCTAATGTATTAGAAGATGGCTTACAAATGAAAAACATCTCCTATGAAGGGACCTTACTGGGTGATTTTTTAACCCCAACGGTTTCCTCTTGCATCAAATGGGGTGTGTGAAATACAAAATTAACTCTCCTTATCTCCTTATCTCAATTATTCTCTCTTTCGGATTATGTGATTCAGGAATTTTTTGAATTGTGGAATATGGAAGTGTTTTTTTTAGAAAGAATCGTTTTTAGATTGTGCAATTTAAGTCATTTTAAAAGTTTATTTTGGATTGCACAAAACATTGACTTTTAGATTATAATATTCGGAAGTCACTGTAGAAGTCTATTTCAAATTATATACTCCAAAAGTTACTTTTGAAAAAAATATTTCGAGAAAAAAAATAACTTTTAAATTGTATAATTGAAAAATAACTTTCAATTTTGATAGCCTAATGTGGATTGCACAAACTTTTTGATTTTAACATTTATGGGGTGTAGAAGAAAGCATGGGGTGTAAAAAGAAATCCCCACCCTGCTCTTACGGTAGATTAGTGGGTGCATTGTGCTTTTGAAGCGTTAGTACTTGGACTTTTCAAAATTCATAACTAGCATTTCTTGTTTTATGTTATCCAACATTTTCTTCCCGCTTTGGGCTTTCTCTTCGTACATCCGTATAGCTTCTTTTGCACCTCTATGGAGTGTGAAGAATGTAAAAAAATATATCTGGATTCACAATTTAGAAGTTAAAAATTTGGATAGTGTGTTTCAAATTGCATAATTCGAAGTTATTTATTTTTGCTATTACTAAATATTTCGAATTGTGTAATCTAAAAATGTAGTAATACATTTAAGGATATAGAATCTGAAAATATATTTTGGATTGTATAATCTGGATTAATTTTTACACTTTTAAATTTACTAATAAAAAAGTTAATCTTTTTAAATTAGGAAGTTTGTTTTTTGTGAGAGTTCTAATAAGGAAGTGAAATTCAAATTGGGAGTGGTTAAGCCTAAACAATTTGTGGTTGAATCTATAAGGATTTGACAAAAATTAAAACCTTATTTTAGTCATAGAAGAGAAAAATCAAAACATCATTTTAAAGCAGCAAAAGTCACAAACCAACCAAAGCACTACAAGCCCATGGTTAGTCCAGCAGCTTTGCTAGCAGGTGAGGTTTTCAGGCAACTTGTGCCAAAATTAGAATTTAGGTTGTACTTGGTTGGACTGATTTGAGGAGATTTACTGTTCAAGAAGATTGATTTGAGGGGATGAAGGTTGTTTGGTTGACCTGATTTAGGAGGATGGATGAGGAGAGATTTGCAGGATTGGATCTTCGCTCATCTGAAGAGCGAAATTACGAAATAGCCCTTGTAAATGAAGTGGAAATTACGAAATACCCTTGACTTTGGAAATTACAAAACACTCATTTAAGTGGATTTAGGGTTTGTAACAATCTATATATTATATATGAAAAATAAACTGATTTATACCTAATTCTTCAAATAATTGATTTCAATAATTATATATATTTTTTTCATTCATAATACTTTCCTTTTTTCCAAAACAACTATAATATAATTAATCTCCATTCAATCTACCCATACTCAATACAATCTATCCATTCATAATTATATTATTGACCTAAAATAATTAAATCACTAAAAATTGTTTACTTTATAAAATAAATAATAAAAGTATATTATAAATATTATATTATTTTCTATTTATTCTTTCTTTTTATTTTTTATCGATGAAAATATGTTTACTTAATGTTTAATTAAAGTAAATCAGAAAAAATATATTTTTGTCTCCTTATTTGATTCAATATATATGATGAAATTGAGGCGAGAAGATGTTATTAAAGTATTTTTTATTCATTTTAAAAACAGATTTATTTTCTTTTAAATATAAAATTATTAACACACAAAAATAAGGATGTGCACGGGTTGGATTAATTAAAATCATTATCAACCTACTAAAAAAAATATCTAGTTAGTTAATTTAGTTTCTATATTTTTTATATTAAAATCAATTTAATCTAATTCATTTTAATTTTTTACCATTTTATGTCACAAGGGTTAATTAGTAATTTCAGAAATATATCAATTAAAAAAAATAAAAACAAATCTATAACATCTATCAAATCAATCCCAATCTTTCATAACCAATTCCCTCAAAATCCTTCAAATCTTACCATCCATCCATTAATCCAAACAATCCTCTCATCCACACACAATCCACTCAAATCCCTTCAAATTCATCCTTTCAAATCCACTCCTCCAACCACACAAAGCCTTAGGGTGAGTCTTGGCTTTAGTGAGTGCTTCATGGATGTGTTTGTGGGTACACCTCTCAAGCATCTCTCCCTTATACTTGATAGGTAGTGACCTTAAGTGTATTGTTTTTGTTAGGAAAAAAAATGAATGGCTTATCTAAATTAAGAGGGGTGAATTGGTTTTCAAACTATTTTGGAAAAATTCTCTTTCTTAAAGTTCTTTCAAAAGTCATTTGAGATTGAAAATTGAATGCAATCAAATTAAAAACGGGATTGCTACAAAATGGATTGCAACATAATAAAAAAAGATAAAGAAATAAAAATTGCACAAGAAAGATTATACTAGTTAAAAAAACAAGATCATATATTTGTAGGAACAACTGACTCTATAAATAGAGAGTTGAATGGAGTCTGAACTCAAACCGCTATAAACAAAACTATAAAGTAAGATCATCCAATACAAGAATAGATAAGCACACAGATAAAACAATATTATACTTGTTCATCTTAAACTCTTGGATATATCCTCCTTTGAATAAATTGTTCAAGAGGTTATATTATTAATAAATGTTACAACAAGTACACAAACCTCACTACTTTACAAAGAGTTCATAAACCTCTTCAAATCACTAGTAGACAAATCTCTTTATATTAAACCAGTTTCAATCTCTCTTGAAATCAAGACTACTCAAGATTGAAATAAACACTTTTAAAAAAAAGAATAGATAAAGCTAACAAGGGTTACTTTACATTTGTGAAGAATTATAATAAATTTTTGCACAACCCAAATTAGTAGATGCTCTATGCTCAAAATATATAATAGATACTTGAGTATGCAGTAGATACTTAGATTTTTGCCACCTTTGTGTAATTTTCTTTGTTTTCTTGTTATCTTTAAAGTAAAATCGGTGGTTATTGGGGCTTATAAAAGCAACTTTTGATACACCAAAGAGTAACCTTCATCATCTAGTTGTTAGACGTTCAATAAGCAAGGTACTACTCTTCTTTCAATTCTGTGTAACGAATCTTGTTAACAAAACAAGAAATATGTTAAATTTGAGAGCATTAAACCATTTCAAATAATTTTTGTAACCATAGAGATATCAAAAGCTTTTAGAAAAACGGAGACTCTTATAACATTGTAATCTCTGATTTGAATATTATTTGATTTTAAAGTGTGTTAATTAAATTTTGAATTCAATTTCGAGTTAGGAATATTATTCAAATTTGAAAAGCTTCCCTAAGCAATTAATTTGTAGAACGTTGGGTATACGAAAATGTATCAAAGAAGCTCAAAAGGAATTTGTTCAAATTGTTTCTATAATCAATTATACAATTAATCACTGATTAGAGGTAATAAAAAATTTTAGTCTGATACTCAATTAATCAAAACAAATCAATTAGAGTCAATTAAGAGAGTTTCCAAATTTTCTCCAGATCAATTTTTTGTAAGAACTTCAAATTGTCTAAAAACTACTGTATAACTAATCATTGATTGCAGAAAATGACTTATTCAACTGTGGTGCATTTAAAACAGTTTTATTTAGAAAGAATTGGTTTAAATCATTCAAAGCATTTTTCCTTCATTATCATAACCTCATTTTGGAGTACTTGTTTTGGAAATTCTACTATGAAAATCCTATTCTAGAAATCATGTTTTGGAATTCCAAAAAGCTTGTTTCGGAAGATTTTTAAAACAGATTATGAAGGATAAACTATTTATTTTAAAATTATAAGGGTGTATATAGAACTTATAGTGGTACAGGAAGAAAAAGCCTTGAGAATGAGAGTTTTGGTGAGAGCTCGAGAAGACTCTACAAAAATTTTCCAATTGATACACTCTACAAGCATATCTAGACTTAGATTGCTTCTTCTTGCTCCTCCAGTACTTTTTTTGAGACATCTCCAAATTTAAAAAAAAATTAAAATTATTTTTCATATTTTATCACAGACAGTTATACTTCCAAAACCTATACCTCACTTGTTTTTTAAAAAAAATCACTTCCAAAATTGTCCATTTCAAAAGTAGAGATATAACAAAAATGACTTACTGTAGGCAGTTTCAAAAGTTTTTTATTTTTTAAAAAATCACGCACCTCCATCTCTTACTGTAGGCACAAGAGCCTTTTTAAACAGAACAGTTTTGGATTTATGGTAATGAAGAAGCAGTCCTAGACTTATTCTTACTCAACTAAAAGGTAATAAATGTTTGCATTTATGGTAATGAAGTCTCAAAAGGGACTTTTGCTTTCTACACCCGATAATTACTAATTCTACCCATATTAAAAGAGAAAGACTAAAATATTCTAGTTTTGTATTATGTAAAAGGAGAAAGAAGAGAGGGTTGTTCTAGAAAGCTCGTTCCGAAAGCTACCATTCAAATGTCAAAATGTTTATTTTGGAAATTATGTTTCAAAAATCTGTGTTTTGGAAAATTTGTTCTAAAATTTTTCTGAAAGATATCATATGTTCTAAAAAATTTCTTCTAAAAATTTTGTTTTGTAAAGTTCAATTCAAAATGTATCTCATATGTTTTAATAATTTTATTCTAGAGATCCTGTTTTGAAAATTTTGTTTCACAAGTATTTTTGAAAAGTTCAGAAAACTTATTTTAAAAATTCTGAAAAGCTTGTCTTAGAAATGTAATTTGGAAGTCACTTTTACAAAGTGTAAAATGATTATTTTAAAATTATGAATTGTAGTTAGAAATACGAGGGTACAGAAAGAAAAAGCCTATTTTAGGACAAGTGTTTATTCATTTTTTTAAAATATTTCGAACACAACTTAGTTGCTTATATTTTTTTACATATTTTTGTTTTAGTTTCTTCCATAACTTTTTTGGGTTGAAACTTGAATGAATTTTGAAAATCCAAAAAAGTCTAGATAGACATGCCTTTACAAATATTTTTTATTTTATACCCTTTTTAACTAATATAATTCCTTTTATTTATTTTAAGCATAGCTGGTGATTTTGATTGATAATTCTTTTGAATAAATAAATTAAATTTTAGATTTATAACAATTATTTCATATTATTATGCTGTTCTAAAATTGTTTATAAGAAAATACATAAATCAATAATTCTTCTTCTGAAGTGAGTGTAATCCTATTCTCATTCATTTCTATCTAATAATTGTCAATTATGCCGTACTGTAGTATTTCAAAGTTAGAGCAGAACATGAACGAATGAATTTAACATTTGGACAATTCTACTCCTAGCAGTTTATTTTTTCTCGAAGGTGTAAAAGACATTTTTTTTTAATTTTTTCTCCTAAAAATACTTTTAGGAAAAATCGTGCAAACATTGATAATTATATAGCTAGCTACTTTAACCACAAGAAACCCTCGTCAAACATTTTCCTATACTCTACAAAACCATAAAAGAAAGAATAAAAAGGCTCTTCTGAAACATATAAAGATAGTGTAAAATAAAGTAATATGAAATGAAAGAAGTTGCTTAGCAACACGTCATTGGAAAAAAAGTTTGAGTTAACATATAGTCCCTTTACTTTCCCTTTTTTTTTCACCTCATCTTCTCATATCTTTCTTATTTTCTAAATATATAACTTATAATGTGTCACTTTGTTTTTCTTTCATTTTCTCAATTTTTTTTATCCAACTTTGAGTCTTTATGGCTTTCTAATTACTTCTTTATTTGACAGAAAGACTTACAAACATGTGCTTCTAAATATTAATTTCTAATAGCCACTTGAAGATGCTCCTAAAAGCTATGTACATATTTTCTGCATCAACACAAGATTTAAAGTGATTCTACATTTGTGCAGTATCTCATGGTATCTAGTCAACCAAATTCTGGACAACACTGGGGTGAAATCAGCAATATCTCAGCTGAGTTGAAGCCAAAAATCTGCATCAAGTCCAAGTTGTAAGCTCTACCTTGGGGCCATTTATTGAATCATGCATTACCAATTCACAATGTCATCCCCTAGAAACTTCTTTTTATCAAAATGAAAATGAACTTTTTGAGTTTTTTTATCAGTCTTTCTGGTTGTCCTTGTTTTGTTCATTGATGAATAAAGAAAACAACACAACAAGAATAGCTCCAAGAACTGAAACTCTTTTCCAATCAGCACCTGAGGATGAGGCAAAAGAATTAACTATTCCAAAAGTCAGCAAGCCAATGAAGAAGAGGTAAATATTTTTCCTTGTTTTGCTACCACTGTTTTTTGTGTTCACATCTTTGATCTTTTCCACCTCCTCCTTGGGTTTTTCTTTATCAACAAGTGCCTTATTCTGTCCAAGGTTCTTAAAGAATAGCCCTTCGTTTCGATCCTTCTCCATTTGGTCCTCAAACTCCACTATTTTTTTCTCACCCTCTTCAATCTCTAGTTTGTTAAGTTCACTAGATTCCTCAAATGCTAGCATCTCACTCTCTATGTTTGCTGTTATCTGTTAATCACAAATGAATGTAAAAGGGTCACTCTTGAAGTAATTTTCACTTTCATATATATTGTCCAGCATGCAGATTGAATTATGCAGTATTATTGAGGTCTGTTGTTATGTTTAATATTTTAATTTTGCAATCAGATTATTAATTCATATTTTCCTTTGCAAGGATTTTATATATATTAAACTACCTTATTCCAGCTCACCATTAATTAGTACAAAACTTAATTATAAGTTTAATTTCTCTAATTTAAATTTGGTGGGGTTTGGTCTCCTATCAAATTTATTTCCCTAAATCTTTCAAATTCTCAATTTTATTTAGAATATTTACAAAATGAAGGATTAAATTGTCTTCAGATCAAAATATCTTTAGCCAAAGTAAAAGGGAAATCATAAAATTGCCCCCTTTAAATCAATCTGATAAAATATGTTTTTCTCTCTCACAACATTTCGATATATTGATATTAATTTCTATAAAAATGTTAGCTAAAGCCAACAGTTTAAATATTTTACAACCTGATTTTTTTTAACATCTTATAAAAATCCTTCAAATATTCAATTCATACTAAATTATTTTCCTCTACGTTTTTAACGTTATTTTACATCTCAAACTCATTATAAATCTTCAAAATATTTAAACAAAAAACAGCAATTTAAGGATTTTAAGCATATATATTAAGGACTAAATTTGCTTAATAATTTAGAAAAGAAAAGACTTAAGCAATTAAGATAACTTAAAAGGTCCAAAACCACATTCAATTTAACATATTAAGTTCATGGTAAACATTTCAAACACTATAGTTTCATGGTACAATTACTTTTAATATTTGAATCGGAGTAGTATTCGGCCTAAGTATTTAATGTTATCTCCAATAAATTCTATATTTTGGTTAAATTAAAACTTGTATCTTATTATATCTAAAGTGTTAGAAGAAGATCTCTCTCTAATCATATAATAAAAAATATATTACTTGTTATGATAAAAATAATAAGTTGAGAAACTAAAAACAATTAAAACACTTTTAAGATAACTTTTTGAATCAAAACAATACTGAAAATAGAAAAATTTAAAACGTAATAATAAAGGCAAAATACAATTAAATATTATTCTAAAAAGTTTAAACTAAATTTTTATAAATTATTAAATGTATAGTTTCTTTTGAAAAATTAAGTATTCAAAAATAAAAATCAATATTAAAAGGCTAAAAACTTACTTAGATATTTTTTTTATTAAAGCCCTAAAATTTAAAAAATATATTTGTACACAAAAAATAACTAAAAAATATTACTGACATATAAATGAAGACTAAAACTAATTCAAATAATATATATAAACAAAACTAAAATTAACTATTTTCAAGTATATAAACTAAAAAAAAATAACACTGTATAATCATAAAAACTAAATAAACAATATTATTTCTTGCAGAAAAGGTGACCTTGCTAAACATAAACTTAATCTGGAAAATTGAATCAAATAATGAGTAAGAAGAAGAAATTAAAAGAAGTTGAAGAAGCCATACTCTTGCACCAGCTTCATCCAACCCTTTGAGCGCATCTTCTCCGATCTTGTCAAACTCAGCCTTGGCCTCTTCCCCGAACTGCGACAAATACGCAGACCTCTCCTCCAGAAAATCGGTCAGCCGAACCTTCTCCGTCTGAAGCATGGCGATTCGCGCCAGAAGCTCTTGGCTCTTGGCATCTCCTTCCGCCGGGGAGCCCTCGGAATCGGACTCCTTTGACTTGCAGACGCACCAAACGGAAGAAGCTCTCACGTTGTGGGGTGGCGCGTGGTGGAACGCGTGCAAGGGAGCGTGAAGAATGGGCTTGAGGGCAATCATGTTTTCATGGCTGTGTGAGTGAGCTTCCAAATGGAAGAGTTTGCGTTATCTTTTAAGGGAATAATAAACAGATAAGGTTAGTGTTCGAAGCTCGGAACTGGCGTATGCTTCTTGTGTGTACTTTTTTCGGTTTTGTCTTTCGTTGTTCGGTGAGTGTTTGGATAAGGGATGAGTGTTTTTGTTTCGTAGGAAATTTGTGACTTTTTATTTTATTTGGTTTTTGCTTTTAATTATTTTAGACTGCTTTCTTAAATTTCTTTTCATTTTCACAAAATCTTACTATAACCTATTTAATACGTTTCTCAATATTTTTTTTATATAAATATCTATATACTTATCTACATAGGAATATAGTAACACATGGGTTAGAAGAAGGGGGAGAGAAGGTAAGATTTACTACTTAATTATTTATGAGAAATTTTTATATTTGAAATTCAAAATATTGCATTACATTATTAGTTTTGATAAGTTTCGAGTTTGTAATCTTATCATCTTTTTATTTTTAATTTGTTTTGTCGGCAAGAATTTTTACTTTTATTTGTCGAACTTATCTTATAGTTTTAATTTTCTTTTCTCACTCAAACAAGATAGAGTTTAACAACTAAATAATTTTTCATGGCAAAGACTAAAAAGAGAGTAAAGAGAAGGTTAGTTTACAATTGCTAATGGTCTAAGACGTTTCTTATCTAAATAACGATTCACAAGTTTATTTAATTGAATTAAATATGATGTATTTATGAACCTTAGTTTTTTATAACTTGATCAAGATTATATGCTGTCTCACATTACTAATATTTCATTTATCATTGCATATAGTGTCAAAGTGTTTCAAGTCCATGTTCCTCTTCACCACATTACCTAAAAAGAGAACCAAGTTCATTGCACCAAGTAGAAGAACTTTATATCATGATGAAATTTTCATTGTCAACATCTTCTTCTTTCTCTTCTTATAGTAGAACCGGTAATCTTGAAATATGGTTTGCTAGTAATCAAAAGAAAATGGTTGTGTTTATTTAGGAAATGAATAAGATATAAGTAAATATTCTTAACATTCTTAAGTTTTCTTAGATGAAAGAAGAGAAATTCATAGGTTTGAGAAAATTGTTATAACATCAACATCTTCAAACTTTTTTGAAATGACTCGTAAAATTTATTCAGGTTTAGTCAAAATACCAATCTAATGTTTGAAGGTGTTATTTCTTACATCTCAGGTGAAAGGAGTAGATATTGAGGTTACTGCAAATGTTTGGAAACAACTTACTCGTCTGAATTCAACAAACTCTATACTTCACGAGTTACTTAAAGAAACCTATTACATCCACCAAGGACTTTAATGTTGGTGAACTTAAATTGGACAACTGGCTACTTGCTTTCATCATAACATGGTAGCTAACACCCAGGGGGCGTAATCATGTGTTAAGAAAAAATATAACACCCGATGATTTTGATTAAGCGCTTAAATACAACAAAGCATGAAACATAATCATTTATCATCTGTAAGACAAATGGTTTGTTCAAATAATAAATATGTAAAATATAAGTGTTTTGTTTGTTAGACAATACAACACTGTGAAGTCTTCCCTTATGCTTGATAATAGCATAGACAAATGATTCACTTGAGTTAGTTAAGTGTATTTAATTTGACATATTAATTGAAAGAATTTGAATCTAATTGTTTTACACATAAATCTTCATCTTAGCTTCTTTAATCAAACGATATTTGCAAAATATTTTCAAAATTAATTCAATCACAGACCCTCCCTTGTGATTTTCCTGATTTTCACAGTTGGTATCAAGGCCAACCTCTAAAGGGTCGAGCACCTGACAATGTCTAGAAGAAAAAATCGGATACAGCAAGGAAAACACACCTTAAAATGATAGCTCCATTTTAGAAAAAACCTTTATGAGTCTATGCAAGAATTTTGTTTAATATCAGTTTCTCTATCATGCATTTAAGAGCTTTTAGGAGGAAATGAAAAGTCCCTCTTTGCACAATCTCCGAAGCATATCAAATCAGAATAATTTACAGCACATAAATAACGAAAGTTACCATGGATGCATCCATGTTGTCATCCATGTCATCTAAAAGGAAAAAGTTAATTGACGTTTTATGTTTTCATTCTCTACTCATCAATAAAGCTACTTTATTCGTATCCCTCATGCTTTTTCTCTTACGTACAAATGTGATAGAGTTAAATTATATGGTATTTTTGGACTTATTTTCATAATGAAATCAAATTTTTTCTAAGCTTGGAACATGCTAAATCTCATGTTTTAATGAATAATTTGCTCTTTTATAAATAAATTTTTACTTGAGTTTTTCATCAAATATTACTCTAAATCTCATTAGTTTTGTTAAATAATTTATCAGGAAACATTCAGGTCTAGAAGAGCAAGATTGGAGTCTCTAGGAGCACATGAGGGCAAAATTGGAATGTTGATGTTGATAGCTGGGCCGAATACCAAACCGGGTGCAGGTTTCATGGGTTGAGCTCAGAATGCTAACAATGGAATAAAAGTGCTGAAATTGCAACATAATTCAATTACGCTTGGCGTAGAAAAGAGTGCAAAAAAAAAATAGATTTTATTTAAGAAACCTTTCACATTAGGGTTTGATATCTTCGACCATAGATCATAAAAAGTCAGACTTAGAGCCAACTCAGGAGTTTCTGGGTTTAATCCAACCTCTTCCATTGTGCTTATTGGATGTTTGGTGTTCTAATGACTATGAGGAGATAAACCCATTATTGTTGAGGTTAGATATAATCAGATGGAACTCTCATGCAATCATATTTGGGTTTATCTTATGTCTTTATCATAAATACTTTTCTTTCAATAATCAATTTATTCATTTTTTGTCTATTCTTGTTGTACGGATCCATAACTCGATCATTGATTCTTAAAAGTATTGGAAAATATCTTTTAAATATATAACTGAATTAATTTACCAGATGAAAACTTGTGTATAAGAATAGAGCGTGATTCATTTGTTATTGTTAAGATCCTTGTGTGAATGCAAGATTTATCTATATAATTGATTAAGGAATTGACGGTTAATAGATAATCTCCAAGCTCATCTGCTGAGCAATCAGGTTTGAGTTTAGTGGATTGATATTCATTATTGATAGAAAAGAAGAAAATTGTTTTTATACATGAGAGTGATGCTTGGTTAAATCTAACCCTGATAATTTTATTCTATTCATCTTTTACCCTTTTTCTGTGTTCTATGTGTTAATACAAAAACCCTAAAAATATTTATTTGTTTTAATTTCATTTTTGTACACAATTATTTCAATTATGTCAATGACTTTTACAAGCAAAGAAATGAACTAAAGAAGTCTTTAACAACAATTTAGAAGGGAAAATATGTTAACAATGGAAGAAGATTTTCAAATGTACTCCATGATATGAGTAAATTGGGGATGCATGTGTCAATTACCAAAACATGCTCACATGTTACGACATAATTAATCATTGGTAACCACAACTATTTCATTTATGTCAATGACTTTTACAAGCAAAGAAATCAACTAAGGAAGTCTTTAAAGAAAACTTAGAAGAGAAAAATAAGTAAACAATGTGGAAGTAGGTTTTCAAATGCACTCCATGATGTGGGTAAAGTGGGAATGCATATGTCAGTTACCAACTGCTCAAATGTTGCTACATAATTCATCATTGGTAACCAAAAGTACTTCATTTATGTTAACAACTTTTACAAGCAAAGAAATTAATTAATCATGTCTTTAAAAACACTTAGTACCAGTGGAAGAAGACTTTGAAATGCACTCTATGATGTGGGTAAAGTGGGGATGGATGTGTCAATTATCGAAACTTGCTCACATGTTGCCATATAATTGATCAATGGCAACCACAAGTATTTCATTTATGTCAATGACTTTTACAAACACATAAATGAATTAAGGAAGTCTTTAAAAACACTTAGAAGGACAACATCAGTTAACAGTGGAAGAAGAGTTTGAAATGCACTCCATGATGTGGCTAAATTTGAGATGCATCGATCAATTACCAAAACCTGCTCATAAGTGACCACATAATTGACTAGTGGTAACCACAAGTATTTTATTTATGTCAATGACTTTTACAAGCATAGAAATGAACTAAGGAAGTCTATAAAAGCACTTAGAAGGGGAAAATAAGTTAACAATGGAAGAAGAATTTGAAATAGACTCCATGATGTGAGTAAATTAGGGATGAACATGTTAGTTACCAAAACATGCTCACATGTTTCCACATAATTGATCATTGGTAACTACAACTATTTCATTTATATCAATGACTTTTACAAGCATAAAAATGATATGAGGAAGTCTTTAAAAACACTTAGAAGGGCAAAATAAGTTAACAGTGGAAGAAGACTTTGAAATGCACTCTATGATGTGGGAAAAGTAGAGATGCATGTGTCAGTTACCAAAACCTGCTCACATGTTGACACATAATTGATTATTGGTAGCCACAAATATGTCATTTATGCTAATGACTTTTACTGGTAAAGAAATTAATTAATCAAGTCTTTAAAAACACTTAAAAGGGGAAAATAAGTTAACAGCGGAAAAAGACTTTGAAATGCATTGCATGATGTGGGTAAAGTGGGATGCATGCGCCAGTTACCAAAACTTCCTCGCTTGTTGCCACATAATTGATCATTGGTAACCACAAGTATTTATTTTATGTCAGTGAGTTTTACAAGCAAATAAATGCATTAATAATGTCTTTAAAAACTCTTAGTAGGAAAATAAGTTAACAGTGGAATAAGACTTTGAAATGCACTCCAGGATGTAGGTAAAGTTGGTATTCATGTGTCATTTACCAAAACGTGCTCACTTATTGCCACATAATTGATCATTGGTAACCACAAGTATTTCATTTATGTCAATGAATTTTACAAGAAACAATGAACTAAGCAAGTCTTTAAAGACACTTAGAAGGGGAAAATAATTTAATAGTGGAATAAGACTTTGAAATGCACTCCATGATGAGGGTAAAGTGGGGATGCGTGTGTCCGTTTCCAAAACTTGCTCACATGTTGCCACATAATTGATTATTGGTAACCACAAGTATTTCAGTGTAAGATTAACTCTTATGAGGTGTGAAAATGTTTGCATTTTACTAACATAATATTGTGACCATAATTTTGCCTCACGGTAAGCATAAATTAACCACATAACGTCAACGGTTGGTAACGGACAGTCATCCCTCAATTTGACCTGGAATAGTTTGAAAATATAAAAATATTTACCATGACTTAACAAAATACAAACTTACCTATTTGAAGTGATATTCCCTAAATGCATGACCTTGTTTACCCATGCCCTCATGAATTTTTCCTTGTGTGGAATCACCCATGTCTTGCTCATGTATTCAGTCGATAATGAACAGAGGGCACATACACATTCAAAATGTTTAAGACACTCCTCAAGTGAATTAACATCGGTGGAATCAATGACAAATCCCATGCTTCCATAATAACTTCCCTAGCTTCTCTGAAATTAACTAGCATTTTAAACTTTGCTTTGACATTCTTATTTATGTGGAACTGACATATCAAGTTAGTAATTTCAGGAAAAACAATGTTAATTGCATTCATCAAAGAAAGGTCTCTATCACAAATAATCACTTTAGGGTGTACATCACCCCTTAGAAACAACCCTCTCAGTTTTTTCCAAAGCCCAACTAAAGTTGTTTTCACGTTCACTACATAACAACACAAAGGCAGCCGAAAAAGTCAATCTAACGACAACCTATATTTATTTTTTTTATAGGTGTTATCCATCAACAAAACAATGTGAAATACATTCAACAATTTCACTAAATCAGGGTGTGTTTAGAAAATATCACTAACAACCTTAGAAGAGTTATGACACTTACTCTAATAAATGTATTGGACATGCTCAAGCAACATCATAAATTGTTGTGCTTCAGTTATTGGTCCTCTAAGTGATCACTTATAAGTATATCTGGCATTGTACAAATACTTGTTTGTGGTCACATTATTCTCTTTCAAGGTTAGCAAGATGTTTGTTGGTCTAACTTGACTCTTCATCATGTCCACAAGTAACGCATGTTCATCACTTTTTGATCTCCCTGTATAAGGGTGACCAACTAGTGTCTCAGACAATGCATGATTATGCAAACCGCATATGACCTTCAACACCCAACCATCTCCATTTAAAACAAGTTTACCCCTCAATTTAAAAGGACAACCACACTTCCTTGAACTAGTTATACTAACATCTACTTCATGCTTGTATTTCCCATAGTACCACTCTATTCAAAACCTAATAACACAAGTGTTTTCCTTCCTTGTTGTTTGTTTGGTTTGTCTGATCTAAGTATAACAATTACAAAATTAAGCCCAAACGCAACTCTACAAACCATTCTAGTAAAACATCTCATGTTAGAAATACCTACAACATAATATATTACATGGTTATCATGAGGTCTTGAAATTGTTACACAAATTACACATAATCAATTTACCTCATATGTTGTCAAATTACTAACCAAATCACCACCATCAATGTTAACTAATTCTAATTATTTCATATTCGACATTTTATCAACTTTATCGGATATTCTAGTCCAAACATGGTCCTTCATCCTCACATGCATCAATCACCTATATTTACCAATATGCAATGAACAACTAATTAAAATATTCACCAAAAACCGTAATAATTAACCTTTCGGAATAACGCTCCATAACTAAAAATTAACCTTCCAAATTTGGTTGTTTCGAAATAGAAATTTTAGCTTTCGGAATCGCCTGCTCTGAAAGCTAAATTTCTATTTCGGAATAGCCTAATTTGAAAGTGAAAATTAAGCTTTCGAAACAAGCTATTCCGAAAGATAAATTTCTATTCCGAAATAACCTAATTTGAAAGGTTAATTTTCATTTCTAGATTGGGCTATTCCGAAATACAAATTTAGCTTCAGGCATACAATGCAAGAGATGTGTTCCAAAATCATTTTGTACTTCCGAAACGGCCTATTCCGGAAGCCAGCTTCTTATTCCGGGTTTAGTAAATTTGGAAGTTTATTTTCAACAACAAAACAAGTTTTAAATTATGTAATCTGGTGATTTTCTAGATTATAGAATCCAGAATACAAACTCACAACCCACCCTACCCAAACTTACCTCTGACGAAAACCTTCCACCATCACCTCGCCACCGCCACCACTAACAACCACGACCAACCTTCCTCCCATAACTGCTACTACCGCCACTCTACACCACCACATTACACCACAACAACACCAACTTCATTGAAGCACCTCTATTTCACCTTTCAACCTATACATCATTCTTCATAAAGGCAATTTTTTCTTTTTGAAATGGGTGGTTTGGGAAATTCAAAATGTATGGATTGCAAGAAGAAGGTACACTACAAGAAAGATTGATTTTAGAAACCAGTTTATTGGTCTCTAAAATGATAAAATGAGTCACTAACTTGATTAGAAACTAATTTAGAATCTAATAATATAAGTGACTAAAACCTTGGTAGCTTATGTTAGATACTAATTATCTTGACTTAATTAAATTCAATCATCACTTTTATTTTGTAGTTATTTAGCAACCAAAATCTAATTTGATGGTTATTTTTCTTACAATTAGCAACCATTTTATTTGGTAGCTAAAATTGGTGTCTAAATAACTTTTTTCTTGTAGTGGTATAGAGGTGTAGGAAAAACTTGTTCCATATGGGCCAGCATTCGAAAAATTAATTTGGATGGCTTTGATTGATTTCATTTTCATACATACAATTGTGGGTCCAGCTGTGATTTATGAATTGATTGTGGACAATAAGCATGATACTATCAATTTTAATTTCTTTTATTTTTTTTAATCCAATTTAGTACATATCTTTATGTAATTCCTTTTGAGTTTCTACATCCTTTACTACCTTTAATTTCTTACTTGTTCTAATTTTCGTTTAATCTTTGTGTCTTGTCTCATTTTTAATCTCTATTGAGTTTTACTTTTCAAATTGATTTTTTATTGATTTTTCTTTATTGGTCTCTTAGTGTTGAATACATCTCAAAAATTTGTTCGTTTTGAGAGTTAAACTAACTTCTAGGTAGCATCCAGACGAAGGACTTTGCAAGGAGTACTCACCTTAGGAGGAAAAACAAGTAATGCTTTGAAGCTAAACACTTGTGAAGGGGAGAGCAAACACTTGAGAAGAGAAGTGTGAAACATGTGAGGCATTGTAACAAACACATGATAGGCATAATGTAGCAGCTTTTATTTTTTCAAGCAAATAATTTTATTGTATTATTTTGAGGTGTAAGTTGTATTGACCAACTTGATTAGTGTATTAGTATTGTGCTTTTAGATGATGAGTGTGTCTCAAAGGTCTAAGCTGCCAATGAGCCTCACCTTAGGGTCACCTAGTTTTACTTTTGAAGCATTGTCATTTAATTTCTTTTATTTTTGCTTTATCACGACTAGTTGATAACTTTGTGGTTTTAAATTTTGTAGTGTTAGTCTCCTTTGTTTGTATTCAAGTGATTCTCATTAAGAAAATGATTTGTGTAATGTAGTGAGGTAAGGTTCTGGCTAGGAAATGTATGGTAGTTATGTTGTCCAAGTGACGCACCTCTCTTTCCTTGGAATCCCCCTGTTGTGCTTAGCTTATTCTTTCTCCTTTTGAAAAACCTTTTATACAAAACTCAAGATTTCTAGGCATTCTACTCGTCATAGTGGCAATGAATCCAGTGAAAACAAATCTGACTTGAGGAAAATTTTGAATGAGCTTAGATCATTGAAAATAAATACTAAAGTTTAATTTGCCATTGTTGCAAAGGAGATAAAGACTTTGAGAAAGAATAAAGAAAAAGTAAAATCCAACACAAGTAGATCATAAATATAAAAAAAGGATAGAATCTGATGTGAGAGGATTAAGAGAAGAAGGAGTGTGTATTAATTCTTGATATAATAGTCAATCATTCTCTCGATATAATCATAAGCCTAGAGGTCATTTCCATTCTACATAGCCTAAGATAAAGCTTCTTACTTTCTATGGACGTAATAGTGTTGAGGAATATTTAGGATGGGAAATAAAGGTTGAGAAACTTTTTGAATACCACTAAGTAGAAAAGTATAGAAAATTATCCATGGCTACTTCAAGTTTTCAAGGATATGCCATATTTTGGTGGAGACAAACACAAAATGATGTTACAAAATTAGAAATTTTGAATTGGAGTGAGTTAAAGGCGTGTATGAGAATAAAATTTGTTTCGTCTTCATATTTGAAAATGAAAGAAGTGGAGAAGGAAAAGATAAAAAAATAATAGAAAAACAAGAAAAATGTCTTGTTTATTTAGATCAAAGACTTAAAGAGATTGAGCTTAGACAATAAAAATTAAATAGGAAGATTTAGAAGTTAAAAGAGAGAAAAGAAAGAAGAGAAAGTAAAGAACAAGAATTTGAATGAACCTTTGTTTGAAGTTGAACTAGACATTGAATCCTCTTACACATAAATACCTTATGATGAGTTAATTAAAGAGAAACCTCAATCTAGGGTTGAATCTGACACTGACATAAACTCCTCATTCACAGAAAATCTTTGTTAGGAATTGTCTAAAGAAAACTATGTGTCTGGTGTTGACCTAGACATTGACACAAAACTCTCACTCATAGAAAAATCATGTGATAAGTTGCTTGAATTTAAACAACAAGATCAAAATATTAAGAAACTCCATGGGATTGGAACACAAAAAAATACAAATAAAAATGAAAATGCTCTTTAGGTCAACAACATTTGTCCATCATCTAGTAAGGAGTACCTTGACATCGGGAGACTGCTTCTTGTGAATTTCACTTTCATTCTTAAATGTTTTGTATATATACCATCTGTTTTACTATTTTCATGTGTTTACAGAATGTTTTTTTGACCTGGGAAGGTATCAAGAATAAACAAACAATAATAAGGTTGTTGTCTGTTACAAATTGCAAGATCTGAGGATAGACCCCTTTCAAGAGGGAGGGAATGATGGAATACGCCTTAGCCATCTCAGTTAAAGAATAAAGAGGACAAATATTTAGAAGGTGGATCAAGAGATTTCTAGAAGATTGGGCCTGTTTGAGCCTATTTGGGCCCGTTTGAGCCTATTTGGGCCTCCAACCATTTGTTCGGGCCTGAATCCAATTTTAGAGAGATCACTCTAGAGAACATGGAGCATAAAGAAGAAGTCATCTAGTTGCATAAACTGTTTAGAATAGTTTAGAATAATTTCGGTCTTGTATTTGGGCCAAGTAGAATAGATATGGATATTGTATTTTGGGTCATGTAGTGTAAGATTTTACGCTTTGAAGTCCATAAAAATGTTGGACGTCCACCTAGAGCAATCTGGGTGCCAAGTCACTAAGAAACATGAGAGTATGCTCCTCATGAAAGCTAGAGTGTCCAAGGAGTTGCCATATGACAACCTCTCATTTGAGAGGATTGAAGCTTAGGAAGCAAGTCACTTCGTTACCACATGTCATAATCTAAGTGGAGAGTATTTTGAAGCTTGCTCCACAAGCTACCTCTTTACCACATGTCATCATCTAAGTGAAGAGTATTTGAAGCTTTTTATACAACCTACAATGTCCAAGACTCTATAAATAGAAGTGTTCACTACATGTGAAATTAACTTGGAATTAGTAGTGAAATGTTGCCTATTTTTTGCTATTCTACTTGTTCTTAAGTTCTCCAAGACTCTATAAATAGAAGTGTTCACTACATGTGAGATTAACTTGGAATTAGTAATGAAATGTTGCCTATTTTTTGCTATTCTACTTCTTCCTAAGTTCTCCAAGACTCTATAAATAGAAGTGTTCACTACATGTGAAATTAACTTGGAATTAGTAATGAAATGTTGCCTACTTTTTGCTATTCTACTTGTTCCTAAGTTCTCCCTAGGTTAGTCTCCTTCTAGACTTAGCCTAGACTCTTTCCTAGTGAGTTGATCTCACCTTTGACTCTCACAAATTCTTTACCTCCACATTAATCCATTGAATTTCTTTAAGTTCTAAGAATGTTTTCGCTCATCAAAACTCTATCATCAATCATCCAAAGAAGAAATCACAAAGATGACTACTAGAAGAAGAGCGTTTTCCATCATATGGGTTAAGTTTTTAAACCACAAGGATGAGGCTTTCAAAGTCTTTTGTGAATTTATAAAACAAGTTCAAAACATAAAAGGTGTATCATCAATTGTTATTATCAGAAATGATTATGGGGAAGAATTTGACAACGAAAAGTTTTTAGTCCTTTGCAAAAACTATGATATCAACCATGACTTTTCTACTCTCAGAGCACCACAACATTATGGTATTATTGAGAGGAATAACATATCTTTACAAGAAATGGTTCGAACAATGCTCATGCAAACACAACCCCTAAGCACTTTTTGGTAGAAGCAATCAATATTATCTACTATTTACAAAAATAGACTTTACATAAGACCGTTGATCAAAAAGACTTCCTACGAAATATGGAAAAATAAGAAAGCCAATATTTCTTGTCTCCATCCTTTTGGAATTCAATGTTTCATATTGAACAACAAGGACTATTTGAGAAAGTTTGACTCTAAAAGTGATAAAGGGATCTTCTGAAATGTTTAACACATATTAGATGTACAATTCTAGAATGTTTCTTGTGGAAAAATCTATCCATGCTTAATTCAATGATTTGAAGCCTGATAAGAAATTACCAGAGCAAGACAATTCTCCAGGCTATGATATGTAAGAATTGCAAGAAAATCTCCCAATGCCCCAAAGGATATGCAACTTTAAAATCAAGCCTAAATACAATAGAGAAAATGAAGAAAATCATTTTTACACTAAAAGTTTGTTATCTCACTTGGTGTGGGACTTAAACTCTATATTATCCTCTATTCTAGTGTTTGGCCAAAAATAAAGTTCTACCCTAGGGTTGGTTGTCCAAGTGAGGACCAAAAGAAAATCTAACTAGGGATAAATTGTAGCCCAAACATGCCTTTACAAAATCCTATAAAATACAATAAGAAACTCCTATACATTTATTTACATACATGCAAGACTAGAAAGAATGAAGACAAGTCCTAAAAATTTACACTCCAAAATAATAGTCTTTTTCTTTAATATATATTCTTCTTCCATTCTCCTAATCATATATCTTGTTAGAGGCATAATGTGAAGTCTCTCTCAAATGGTCTTCAATTATCCAAATAACAATCTTTCCAAAACTCTTTGGAGTATTTCTTTTACCACCTTCATACCTTGTTGGGAAAAGTCTAAATTATCCATATGTTAAAAAACATTCCAAATTGCATAATGTAGAAATCTATTACATATTATAGTTCAAAATTCAAAAATGTATTCTAAATTATATAACCTAATATACAATCTAGAATACATTTCCATGTATTTTAAATTACACAATCCAGATATAATTTTAAACTGTATAATTTACAATATAAAAATTCCTTTATATAATTTAAAATATGATTTTTGAGTTATACCATAAGATGTTTCTAGTTCCACAATCTAAAAGTCTAAAGCTTTATCATTTTAGACCTTTGTCACACCCATGGAGTTGCAAGAGGAAACCATGAGGTGCAAAGTAATTGCCCTGTCTCTGATCAATCGGGCAAAAGCAATTCGTCTTAAAAAAATACATTCTGAATTGTGTTTAGGGTTTATCTTTCTAATTTCACAATTTGAAAATATAATGCATGGACATTTTAGACCTTTCCGGTGTCATAGAGGTGCAAGAAGAACCACGGAGTCCGTAATTGCCTTATCACTTGTCAATCCAACAAAAGCAAACAGTCTTAAAATATTTTAAAATCGTGAAATTGGACTCTTCTAATATTCAAAACATAGACACAATTTAATATTTCAAAATATTATAATATAAATGCATTTTAACAAAATAAAGCACAAAAATAAATAAAAAGACTGGTGCAAATTTGTGTTGTGGACAAATCATCAAGGTCCTCTACAGAGCATAGCATCTGCTTACATAGGTCGTTGTACATGCCGAGCAAAAAGTAGCACCAATACAAGGTTTGCAGTCACCATAATAAACAACTTTAACCTTACATTCATTCACCATCCTTTAACCATGACTTTTCTTATTTTCAAATTTTCCTTTACAACAGTATTTACATGATAACAATTTATTCAATAAGCTTTTAGTTAAGCTTTTTACAGAAACACCCCTCAGCTTCTCCTTGGATTCCACTCGAGGAGAGATCGACCTACCAGCAGATAAAGATTCATAACTTGGAACATTCATATTTGGTGCATGGTAGTGTTCTACTTTCTCATCAATTCCCTCATATAGGAGATAAATTGTCGTCTTGTTAACAGTTAACCTGCTGCAGAAAACAACAACAATTTGCACCTTGTTTCCAGGCTCAATGTTTGATAGTACCCTCTGCCACTCCTCATCTTCAAACGACGCTAATGCATTTCTCTTATAAAGCTGAATGGTGGTCTTTGTGTGATTTATCACCAGCAAATTTTGCAGGCCATCTGATGTTATATTATCAGAGGAAGAATAATGGATATGGCACATCATTGTCTTCAAGTTACGCCCATTCACTTGAGGGATTTCAAAAGTCACAGAAGAACCTTTGCTGCTGAAGGTTAACCAATCTGGATAACAATCACCAGGGAGCAAACAACCATCGCCATCACTTGTAGTTATATTCTGTAAAAGTAAAGATATATAAGCTGAAAGTTTATCAATCCATGCATTAATACCACCTTATAATAAATTTAACAATTTGTGATATAACAAGTTAATAACGCATTTTGTCATGAATTAAAATTATGATCTTTTGCCAAAACGTATTCTAAACGATGATAGCTTGCATGAAAGAAGTAAATTGTTAAAAAGATTTAATGTTATGCATAAGAATATCATATCATTATTTTATTTCTTTTAGGGATGAATTTAAGCTGATGGAAATTTTTAATTGCAGAATTTATGATGGCGGTTAAAAAAATCTGTGTTGTATGACAATTTTAAAGTAATACTATTAAAATATTATCTTTAAACTTTTATGCTGATAGCGTATAATACTATACACTTGCAGATATAATTGATGTATTAAAAAAAATTCAATTGCCAAAAAATAAGTAAATTTTCAAACCAGAATATGACAGATATTTATATCGTAAAATGCATTTAAGAGAGAGAGAGGAACCTGTAAAATTCTCTGTTTCAGAATATGTGTGATTTCCCAACTCGTTCCCATTTGAATTAAAATTGTTTTCTCAAAATTTGTGGATCTTGAGTTGCATTCAATTAATGTAAATACGTTCTGAATTTGATATGTCGTTCCAGATGACTCCGATTCTTCAGAATTTGTCGCATATAAAGCATCCAAAATACTTGTTGTATCTCGAGAAAGTTGAAGGTCCGAGCCACACTCTATCCAAAGACTTTGAAGCTTTGGAAGCTCCTCAGAGATATATGATAGCTGATTGGAACTGCTATTTTGTACATCTAAAGAAACAAGAGAAGACATGTCCACGAATGTTTGAACACGGGAAGAGAGACTATTTACTGGTGACATCCAAGACCAAATGATAGAGGGAAACACATCGCGTGAAAATCCTTCATAACCACATAATGAAATGTATCCAATACTTTTTGATCTAACTATTGAAAAGGGCACCCTTGTAATAGCAGTCTTATCTGCAATAAGGGTTGTCAAAGACTCCATCTGTTCTAAGTTATCTTCCAACTTGTCAATCTTTAAACATCCTGAGAGAATGAGTGTTTTAAGAGATTTCAACTTATAGATACTTCTTGGAAGGTTACGAAGGCTAATACAATCTTGAAAATTTATTAGTAGAACTTTAGTGAGATGACCAATGGTATATGAAACTTCAGACAGCCTTGGACAATCGATTAGTACCAGCTTTTCAAGATTAGGCAAATTCGAAAAGTCCGGAGTCTTTTTTAAATAATGAGAATGGCTAAGATTCAGAATTTTCAACTTCTCCATCAGCTACAAGAAAAGAAATACAATGGAGAAAAATTAGATAAAAAACAACAAAATAAATGAAAGCAGTTAACATATGTTATGAACAGTGAAGTGAGAAATGAAATATATACTCATGATGTCATTTTTGTATTGGTGTTATATTTTTGTTAGCTTTACTTTTGTGTAGACAAGGCTATACTCATGACTTTTGGTTGACACTTCATACTCCTTTTATTGAGTAAAACAACATACTTTATATGAGCAGCTAAGTTGATCATACTGACAACACTGAAATGAGCATATGTCGCTTAAAAAATAGGTTGTAGGGGTTAAGATTTTCTTTGGACTTTTTGAGTCTGTTACTTCAAATCTTGCACGATCTTCTTACGTCCAATAAGCTATTGAAGTCATATGATGCTTCAATCTTCTAAAGCTTCTTAATGAGTTGTACAAGATTAGATCATTTGATGATAAGTCATAAGACCTGTGGGGCCTCTTGTTCACATGTGATCTAGATTCTGATCGTTTTGTTGATTCTTCTCAAGTTGACAGCGAATAATAGATTACATGATTGTTTAGACCAGAACCAATCTTAAGATGATTTACAATAGACAAACTTGTTAGACATACCAATTGGTATTATTTGTTATCATTAAAAGGGGTGAATTGTTGACAAATGTGTAGACTTGTCGACAAGTGTATAGACTTGCGTCTGATTGTCTATGCCTTAATGAACAGAATGTCTTATTCTTCTCTTAAAAATCAAATTCCTCATACCATATTTTTCTAAATGATCCTTTATTTCATATCTTTCCTAGGGTATTGCAATGCAGATTGGGTTGGTTGTCCAATTGACAAAAGATCTACCACAAATATCATATATTCATTAGAAGCAATATTGTCTCCTAGAAAAGCAAGAAAAAAAATGTTATTGTCCGATCAAGTGTAGAAGCTAAATATAGAATTACGACTTTAGCCACTTGTGAATTTGTTTGGATTAAACAACTCCTTCAACAATTGAAATTTTTAGAAGTTGACTAGATGAAGTTGTATTCCGATAATCAGACAACTGTTCAATTGTCATTTTATTAGGCAGAAGTTGATGTGAAAGGAACTATGTATTGGATTTATTAGCTCTACCGACCAGTTTGTAGACATTTTCACTAAATTCTTGTAGCAGGCAAATTATATGCTCCAACTTGAGGGAGTGTTAAAATTATGATAGTTATTGTATTGTATAACTTTCATAAAGTTGTTTTTTTTGGTGTATGTAACTATAAGGCTTGAGTGTTATCAGGTATACCTTTTCCTTGTAATGTACTCTTCTTTCGTTCATATTTACATATGTTAGGAATAAGAAAAATGAGAGGAAAAATGTATGGAGAATTTATTATAGAAGAAAGTTTAAAAATAAAGACTAAGGTAATTGGAGGGTGGTTTGTGCATTGTTTGGCAGGGAAGACCGCTTGGTTGTTAGTCTTGGAGGTAGGTCTATATAAAGACCAATCTGTAGTTGTGAGGGGGGACTTTTTAGATGTTTTGTGAGTTGACAAAGTTTACTATGTGTATTTCTTTTTCTATATGCTAAGGAACATAGTGGATTGTACTTGTTGAAATCCAAGGAGCAAAACAAAACAAAGGTCCTTAGCCAACAAGCAACATAAAAAATATAGACAAGTTCCAAAAGATGGTTTCATCATAAAACATTTGGACATCCCTCCTTCAACCTTATAAAGTTCTTGCTCCCTCATTTAGTCACTAAAATACCTATGGAGTTTTTCGGAAGAGATATTTGTTAACTATTAAAGCATCATCGTACATTTTATCCCATCTCTGGTAAAAAGAGTAATTTGTCATTTGTCTTGATTCACTCTGATGTTTGGATATCTATTTTAGAATCTATTTTGAATCAAGACAATTAAACCAAAAAGCATTGTAAATTCATTTTCACAAGAATAATTGATTCAATTAAATATGTAAGTCTCTATTTTTAATCAACGTTTTCTAAATTTTATAAATAGAGTACTTGACTCACTATTTTGATATAACACAATTACAATCAAAATCAATTTATACTGAGTTATTTGCATTTTCTTGTACTCATTTGTATTCTCAAGATTTTCTAATCAAAGTTGTGTATTGTTGAATCTTAAGTGCTCTTGCTGTGAACTTTTGGAAACATTTTTATTTGTATTCTTTCTTGTTGTAGTGGTTTGTTCTTAGTAACCAAGAGTTGATAAAGCATATATCCTCTTTTGTGATAAGATTTGATAAAGGTTGATATATATATATATATATATATATATATATCCTCTTTGTATCAAGATTGTTGATTGATATCCTCTTGAAAGTGTTCAAGAGTTGATTTATTGTAATAACTTTTAAAGTTAATGGAATAAACAATTATATGGTTGAATTATTAAGAGTGGATATAGGATCTTGTTGATCTGAACCAATATAAAATCTCTTGTGCAATCTTTTTGTGCTTAACTTCTTTTATTTGTGTTACTATCCAATCTTGAATCAATCTTACTTAGAATATAATTGCATTGAGTTTTTCTATCTTGAATAAGTTTTAAAAGGAACTTAAAAGAAAGGAATTTTTTAAAAAAAAAAGGATTTGAAAACCAATTCAACCCCTTCTCTCTTGTTTAGACAAGTCATTCATTATTTTATACCAGGATGTTCTACTTTTTGTTGACTCTCCTAATTCTAATTGCAGTAAATTAGATCTAGAGCTCTTAAATATGTATTTATTGCTTATCCTCCTGATAAAAAAAAGGGTACAAGTGTTATATTACGTCTTTATCACCATTAATTCACCTTTCATGAAACTGAATCCTTTAAAGCTTTGCTTCGTATCATTATCATATTTATCTTTGTAGGATGCTCAAGATCCAAGTGATGAAGCCATCACAAATGGGATCGAATCAACTCACAATGAGGAAAAAGAAGACATTCTTTGGTAAAAAAAATATCAAAGAAAAAATAATGAGGAGGAGAGGATCCTCGAAGGTAACAGTGAGGAGGTAAGTGTTACTAAAAATTTATCCGTGTTGATAAAGGGAAAAGGATCATGTTTTAAATATCGTATTTCTTAAGATGTTTTCACTAACAATCTTTCTAATAGACTTTGAAGCCTTATTGTTGACATGACGCCAATGAAATTCCTAGCTTGGTCCAAAAAGCCTTGAGAAGTGAACATTGAACTCAAGTCATGAGAGAGAAGATGCATGCATTAAAAAGAAACTCAACATTGGAGATTGTTAACAAACAAAGAGACAAATTGGTTGGAGGGTACACAGGGATGTTTACTCTAAAAATAAGCCTAATGAGTTAGTAGACAATTATAAAACTAGTTAGTTGTAAAGGAATACACTTAAACTTATGAAATTGACTTTGAAGAAAGTTTTTTTCTTGTGACAAAGATTAATCCAGTTCGAGTTGTTCTTACTGTAGATGCTCGTTTTGGATGAACTTATACCAATTGGATGTGAAGAATTCATTTCTTCATTGAGCTTCAAAAGAATAAGGGTACCTGAGATTCCCTGGATTCGAAACTCTTAGTGGAAGGAATAGGATTTGCCTCCTAAAGAAGGCCCTATAAGCCTTAAACATTCTCCAAGAGCATGTTTTGAGAGATTTACAAAAGTAATGGTTTCCTTAGGATATAAGTAAAGCCAAAAGGAAAATGATTCTTTATTTATAACACTTAACCTTATTGTTGGTCTATGTGGATGTCACTATAATTGCAAGCGATATTGAAACAGAGAAATTGGATTTAAAGGAAAAATTTAGGGTCAAATTTGAAATGAAAGATGTAGGAAAGCCTAAGTATTTCCTTGGAAATAGATATTGGTTATTCAAAAAAGGGATTTTCCATCTTCCAAAGAAAATATGAACTTGATCTCCACGAAGAACCAAGTAAGTGGGGATGTAGAACTCCAGAAAATCCTATTGAATAGAATCATAGAATGGGAAGTGAAGGGGGCTCTCCTGTAGAAAAATTCCAATGTCAGATATTAGTTGGAAAACTTAACTATCACACAAACAGACCTTTCTTATGCAATTAGTGTGGTAAGCCAATTTTTCAGTACTTCATGTCAATCCCAGTAAAAGGGACCAGTCTCCAGGAAAGAAGACACTTTTATACACTAATGCAAAGTATCTAGGTTTTGTTATTGACAAAAAATCTACCTTTGGGTATTGTATGTTTTTTGGAGAAAGTCTAGTGACCTGGAGAAGAAAAAAATAGGATAGAGTATCTAGTTGTAGAGCAGAAACAAAATTGTGAACCCATACTCAAGGTGTATGTGAAGGACTCCGACTGAAGATTTGATGACCTTAAAATAACGATTGAAATCCTTATGCAATTGTAATGTGATAACAAGTTATTCATGAACACTGCCCATAATCAAATCCAACATGATATAAGACAAAACATATTGAAATTGATAGACTCTTTCATCAAAGATAATATTGATAAAGGCCTAGTGTTTACAATCCATGTCCCGGACTTCATATATTAGACATCTTCACTGAAGGGCTTCCTTAGGACAGATTCCATTATCTTGTTAGTATGTTGGGAATGATCTATATTCATTTACCAACTTGAGGAAAGTGTGTGAATAGCATATTATAGTAAATATTTAGGATGAAATATATCTCCATTTTTATCTTCTTTATACAGCTTACATGTCCCTACTTTAGGCTTACTTTTTATCATATAAAAGGGAGAGTATGAATATATAAAGTTCATTCTATTTCAACACAAACTTTTATTGAAAGTACTTGCAATATATTGCAATAGAAAAGAGAAAAAATACATTGATGAAATCTGGATCTAAATGCAACTGACAGGAGAAAGTAATATTTAATATTTGAGACAATTCAAATCGCATCCACAAAGAAGAGAAAACAACGCATGAAATTCAGAAAACTAAATTAATACCTGAGTCTCCTTCCACATCATTGTAATCTTACTGTTTTCTAACTCAATAGAAACTAGATTTTCTTGATAAAAGGTTGTTGGTATGCAGGCAAAAGGAAATCCATGCCAACAAAGCCATCTCAGGTCTTTGGAAAGATATTCAAAATCTCCAAAAAGTTCTACACCAGAAAGTTGCAGCAACCTGAGTTTCTTCATGTTCATAAAAGCTTTAGTGCTTAGAGATTTTGCGTGACTTCTGGGTAACTTCAAAGTCAATCCCTCAATAGATTTTGTTCCCTATCACAGAAAAAAGGAATGGTAAAATATGCATGGCTAAAGATATATGGCAGTTAAAACCCTGATGAAAAAACCCTCATTTATTATAGGAGCAAGGAGGAAACAAAAAATTCACAACCAAACTAATTTTCATAATTCTCCTGACAGTCAATTGAACAAATGAATGCTAAACCAACTCATAAATGTGTATATTGTTTCTGTTGAACGTACATTAACGTTCATTAGTGTGCATTAGCAATTGGTTATATTTGACCAAGTTCTAGGAATAATATTTATTTATTAATTGGAGATATTTCTGTTAGTAGCTATTGTTTAGGAAGTTGTTATTTTGTACTGTTACAAAATCTGTATTTAAACAGACTATTGGTGAATAATAAAATTATCTTCCTATCTTTCCTTTACTTTTAGTGTTAAACACCAACAAATTGGTATCAAGAGCATTCTTCTTTAGAGGGACCTGTGAGTGAACTGAGCGTAACCCATACAAAAGGCCAAACACCTTGCTTCAATTCATCAACAATGAATTCTCAAACTCCTTACACAGCATTAGCACCGCCTGTGTTTGATGGTGATAATTTTCAGATATGGGCCGCAAGAATGGAGGCAAATGATCTTTGGGAAGCTGTTGAGGAAGACTACGAAGTTCTTCCTTTACCAACAAATCCATCTGTGGCTCAGATTAAAACTCACAAGGAAAGAAAGACCAGGAAGTCAAAAGCCAGAGCAACCTTGCTCGCTGCTGTCTCACAAGATATTTTTACCAGAATCATGTCAATCAAATTTGCATTTGAAATCTGGACATTTCTCAAGAAAGAATATGAAGGAGATGAAAGGATCAAGGGAATGCAAGTACTGAATCTGATTAGAGAATTTGAGATGCAAAAAATGAAGGAATCTGAAACCATCAAGGAGTATGCTAACAAACTTCTTGGCATTGCAAACAAGGTACGATTGCTAGGTACCGATTTTTCTGAGGCAAGAATAGTTCAGAAAATATTGGTGACTGTTCCTGTAAGGTTTGAGGCTTCTATTACCTCATTGGAAAATACCAAGGATGTGTCAAAGATCACATTGGCAGAACTGGTAAGCACTATGCAGGCCCAAGAGCAAAGGAGCAAAATGAGGGATGAAGTTTCTGTCGAAGGAGCATTGCAAGCCAAATTACAAATCAACCAAGGAGAAAAGAAGAAGAATTTCAAAGGAAGAGAAACTGCTGCCAACACCAACAGAAGTAACAAATAAAGGAGCAAAGAATTCCCTCCGTGTAAGCTTTGTGGCAAAATGGGTCATCCTCCTTTCAAATGTTGGAAAAGACCTAATGTTAAGTGTGAAAAATGCAACAAGATAGGACATCATGTGAGATTCTGCAAGTTTCAACAGAAGAATGAAGCTCAAGTTGCTGATGAGCAAGAGGAAGAACAATCGTTTGCAGCAACCTTATTTTGTAAGCAAGAACTCAACTGAAAGCTGGTTAGTACCAATCACATGACCCACGATCAAGGGCTTCTCAAAGAACTAGACAGATCAAAGGCATCCAGAGTAAGAATTGGTAATGGTGTTTTCATTACTGCTGAAGGAAGGGGAACCGTTGCTATTGAAAGTTGTCAAGGTACAAAATTAATTTATGATGTTTTGTATGTGCCTGAGATCAACGACAGAAGCTGAATTCATATTCAAACACACTGTACCATCCCTTTGTACATCTCTAAGGAAGCTGAATTCATAGCAGCCACAGCAGTCGTTAATCAAGCCTTATGGCTAAGAAAGATTTTAATTGATTTGTACTTGGAGCAAGAGACTACTACTGAAGTAATGATGGACAATCAAGCAGCCATAGCTATCTCAAAAAATCCAGTTTTTCATGGAAAAACAAAGCATTTCAGCATCAAGTTATTCTTCCTTGGAGATGTACAAAGGGATGGTACAGTGTGTTTGAAGTATTGCAAGTCAGAAGATCAACTGTCAAATATTTTCACCAAAGCACTTCCAAGAAACAAGTTTGAGTCACTAAGAGAGAGGCTTGGACTTATCAATCACTAATGCAAGGAGGAGTGTTGAACGTACATTAATGTGCATTTGCAATTGGTTATATTTGACCAAGTTCTAGGAATAATATTAATTTATTAATTAGAGATATTTTTGTTAGTAGCTATTGTTTAAGAAGTTGTTATTTTTTACTGTTACAAAGTCTGTATTTAAATAGACTATTGGTGAATAATAAAATTATCTTCCTCTCTTTCCTTTAGTTTTAGTGTTAAACACCAACAGTTTCCATTAGCTTTATATATTTTAAAAACTAAAACAATAAATGAAGGTCTTACAGTTTCTTTCAATAACACATCAAGCACATCCTCGTGAAACCATAACCTGCTACGCTCCTCAAGCTCCATTGGTGATTTTGAACGAATAATTTCCCTTCCCATGTCTCGTAGCAAATCATGCATTCCAAGTTGGTTCTTATCATCTACAGTTACAAGGCTTCGCTCTACCAAGACACGTATTCCATTTTCTGCGAAAAGTCCACACCCATTCAATATATGTATAACATCATTTCGATCCTTTCCTATAAAGAAACATGCTATATCAAGGAATATTCCTTTCTCTGTATCATCACTTAAACCATCATAGCTTATTCTTAACTTCTCCTGTACTTCATCATTAGGAATTTTCCTGAGTTTTTCCAATACACTCTTCCACTCTGTTACCTCCATATCAAACAAATAAGACCCAAGGACTTCAAGAGCTAGTGGCAGCCCCCCAGAATAAGCAACTACGTTTCTTGAAAGTTCAATAAAATCTTCTTTGGGACTTGCTAGCTTGAATGCATGCCAACTAAAAAGTTCAATAGATTCATCTACATCCATTTCTGTCATAGTGAACACTTGGTCAACTCTTTTCCCTCTAAGTAAATGTATGTCTCTGGTTGTGATGATTATTCTACTCCCTGAACCAAACCATTCACGATTTCCACACAAAACATTTAATTGCTGTAATTTATTTACATCATCAAGTATAAGAAGTACCCTTCTATGGCGAAGTCTTTCTCTTAATATAATTTTTCCTGATTCAATGTTATGTATCTTTGTATTGTTTTCTTTGTGGATATCAAATAGAAGTTGTTCTAGTAAACAAACGGGGCCAGCTTCTTGCCCCCAAACTTCCCTGATATCTGCAAGGAAACTCCTTCCCTCAAAATCGCGGCCAATCTTATTGTAAATTGCTTTTGCAATGGTTGTTTTACCAATGCCTCCCATCCCCCATACCCCAAGTAGTAGAACATCGTTTGATTGTTTTTGTTCTAACAATTGAACCATTTCTTGCACTCGAGATTCTACTCCGACTGGATTATTGGCAACAAACAACTCTGTCTTGTCCAACAAACTTGTAACAATTTTAACAATTTTTTTCACAGCCTCGCTTTCGTTCCTACAACAAAAGCCCGTGCTACACGCATCAGAATAAAAGGAAATTTTGAGTAAAAAGTCATACTTGTACAACTATGTGCTGCTTCAATAAGTTCATCTAATGCAAAGTAATTTTAAGTTTTGTTTTATAAGAAATTTAGTGGGGGAAGAAGCTGGAGCGACACAACTGAGAATGTAAGTAATTGAAAACTAAAGTGAAATAAAGACTAGTTCTGGAATAGTTACTAGAAATTACTTTTCTGAAACATTTTTTCTTATTTTTTTATTTTATAAAAACAAAGTTTTTTATGAACATGAAACAAACATGCTCTTGTTCTTTGTACTTCAACCAATGTTTGTTTGATTTCCCGAAAATACAGTTAAATAAACAAGAAATATTACTTCATCAAACCATTAGTATTAATTTCTAATTAATTATAAACATTTTTAATATGAATTTTTAAGTTTATATTTTTTATCCGCATTCGATTACCATAATTATTCTTACATTGTCATGTATATTTCCTGTGTTTCATCTTTTAAATATTTATCTTTCTATAAGATTCTTTCTACATGATCTCTGAATCATAAAATTATCGAGAGAAAAAAATTACAGTAAAAAGGTTGATTGAAGGTTAACAGCAAATTTAAAATTTGTGCATTTATGATACTGTGACACATAAAAATTTGAACTATAAAGTGGTGGTATTTCATTAAAAAAATAATAAGAGAAAGTAGAAGTGTTTCATTACCTAGAATTGAGGATTACAACCCCTGAGATGCCAGCTGCCTCACGAAGTGCGTTAACGAAGTTATTGATCTCGTTATCCTTTATTCTTCTTCATACATATTATGAATTTCATGTGTTATTTTAGAGACAATGTTTAGTAAAAATGGGGAAAAGTAGGTGTTTCATTACCTGTAACGCTGGACTGCCAACCTTGAGATGCCAACAGCCTCACGGAGTGCCCTCGTCCAATGTTTCACAAGGCTCTCTATCCCATTATAAGCCTTCAACATTGGAATACTTTCATACCTGTCATGAAATTAATAAATGTTACTTCCAAAGACAAAGTAAAAATATGAAAGCAGAGAGTGTTCCCGTTATGTCTCAAAGAGGAGTGGTAGCAAGAACTTTAACACTCTAACCTTCATTTTACTATTTGGTACAATTTATTAGAACTTGCAATTTTAGGTATGTTTAACTTCTTATTAAAATAAAGAAAAATAAATATAGGATTCATCTCCCTTGTAAAATATACACATAGGATTATTTATTTATAGGTAGAAAAAGTAATAGAATAACAAAAATATGGACTAAGCTTATCACATTCAAATTAACAAATACAATCTTCTCTTGAAAGAAATGGCAATCGGTCTCAATATGTCCGGTTCTTTCACGAAAGACGGGATTTGATCTAATAGGAAGAGCAACCTGATTATCACATATGAGTGTTATTTGAGTGACTTCTCCAAATTTCAATTTTTTAAGTATATATTTAAGCCAAATAAGTTCACAAGTAGTTGAGGTCATAGCTCTATATTCTGCTTCAGCACTAGATCTTGCTATAAGATGTTATTTCTTGCTCTTCCAAGAGATCACATTATCACTAATAAGAACACAATATCTAACAGTAGATCTTTTATCAAACGAAGATCCTACCCAATCAGCATCTGAATAAAATACAACTTTAATATGTTTATTGTGACCATATAATAAACCTTTTCCAGTAGACCCTTTAATGTACTTCAATATATGAATGGCTACATTCCAATGATCACACATGGGAACTTAAGAAATTGACTCACCACACTGGCTGCAAATGAAATATCAGGACGAGTAACAATAAGATAATTCAATTTTTCAATTAATCTCCTATACTTCTCAGGACTTGAAAGAGGCTCCCCTTAACTAGGTAGGAGTTTACATTAGAATCCATGGGTGTGTCAACAAATTTTGAATTCATTATTCCAGTTTCCTCCAAAATATCCAATGCATACTTCCTTTGAGAGATAATAATACCATTGTTAGATTGTGCTATTTTAATCCCCAAGAAATATTTGAGTTTGGCAAGATCTTTGGCCTGAAAGTGGTGACAAATATGTTGTTTTATCTGAGAGATTCATGGTCATCACTGCCTGTAAGAACAAGGTCATCAACATATACTACTAGATATACAACCAGCACTTGAGTCACGGTAAAAAACAAAATGATCTGCCTCACTGTTGAATAACACTACCTCTCAGAATTTAGAAGGAATAATATATTCTCCCATATTAAATTATGAGGTCATTGAACCTATATATACATGACCCTGCTGGCTATTTTAGGAAATATTAGCAACTGATCCTAAGGAGACAAATCCCTATAATTGTGGGATTGTCCTTAAATACATAATCCTAATATTAATATAAAGATACTACTGTGATACAGAATAAAATTACATCAAGGATAAAATATAAAACTTCCTAAAATATAAAAGTAACGTGATTTTGACACTACCTAAATCATGAAAAAGGTTCCTAAAATGAGAGAAGAGATATAAACAATTGTAACTAGAAACAAATTTTCACGAATAAAGTTTGGGAAAGTACTCCAAGATCGCCTTGGTGGTTCTTTGAGTTTGTTTGTGCTCCTTTGGGTTTTGCTTGTCATTTCTTTTTGCTCTCTTCCTCCTCAGTTGTTATTCAGCCCTTTCTCCTTGCTTTCTTTTTGAGTTTTCTCGTTTCAGGTCTTTTCGCTAGGTGTTGCTTGGTCGCGCTTCAACGGCTTGGGTTTTCCTTCGTTGCACTAAGGGAGTTTTCATGTATTTCTTATTTTTGCTACTTTCGCTTTGGATTTTACTACAGTTTTTTGCTTGGATTTCTTCCTTTGCGGCTCAAGTGCAAGAAAAAGACATTTGCTCAAGCCCTAAACAAATCTTCCAATATTCCTGTGTCCCAACTTCCTCCCCCTGTATTAAGGGAGATATGGTCTCTGTGCAAATCTCTAAGGAAGTCTATCTTGAGGGTTTAGAAGATTGCAAAAACCATCTTCATGGGAGGATAGTTCTCTCTACAAGGAGATAAGTCGTTTACAAATCTTGATATGTGCAAAAAGTTGGACCTTGTCTAGAAATCCTTACGATCTCGGAAAGTTATATTCTTGTAAAAGGATTCTAAGATTTCTTTTGCTTCTCTCAAAGACATGAGGAGTGTGCTTGTTTGGGCACTTGGAATTTGGTTCCAGATTTCTTGAGGGTCTTTGCTAAGACCAAGGATTTTGTGCCTGTAAGAATGAAGCTTACTAAAGCACAATGCTAGGTTAGAATTCATAGTCTTCCCCTTGAGTAAATGGCCTATTAGTTTGGTTAAACAAGTTGATCAGTGGGTCAAAAATTTCATCTCGACTAATGATATTCTTAAGCAAGGCACAATCACTTTTAATTGGACTAAGCTTTGTTCAAAGTCTGAAGGACGTCTACAAGTCACTCACTTCCAGGTTGAAAATAATGGTTTAGATTCGAGTAGGTATCAAAATCAACACTGCCATTGAATCTATAAAGAGTTGCATCAGAATGTAGGTAATTCTTCTAAAAAATCCATGTATAATGATATATCTGACTTTTCTATCTTGAAATTTTTTGGTATCAAACTAGGTCTGGGAAAGTTTTCGCCTATCCAGGTTATTTGACTAGTTGGATCAAAGTTAATACTAATGATGCTACTAGGGGTTCTCCTAGTATTGTTGACTATGTTGTGAAATTTAGAGGGAGTTTGAATAAGTATGTTGGAGGCTTTTCTTCTTTTTTGAGTGTTCAGTCTTCTCTTTATTATGATATTATGGGAGTTGTCGTACCCATTGAGTATTTTAAAGCGGTTGATTATAAACATCTGTGACTTCTACTTTGGTATGTCATGTTCTTCCTCTGTGCAATTGGTTCATTGGTCCATCAAAGGAAGATGGAGAAAATGTTTGAAGATTTGTAAAGATATAAAGTTTAGGTTTTCTTATATTTTTAGGAAGGGAAACATTGTGTTGATAAATTAGTCTCTTTAGGTTTGGTTGATAAGCTTGAGTACAAAAGGTATAGTAGGATGCCCTCTAGTCTTTCTTTGAATTTCTTTCATAATAAGTAGAAAGTCTTTATATTTCGTTTTGCTTAGTCCGTAGGGAGTTTTGTTTGTAATTCTTACTATGGGTTTGGTCTAGTTCCCTCATGTTTGTTGTTTCTTTTTTATACAATGTTTGATGTGATGACATATGATTGTTGAGATCTGGAGTGTTAGGTTTTATAGTGATGCCTAACATGAGTTTTATAAAAAAAATCAACTAATAAAAAGAGTTTGAAGAGTGTTGCCAAAGTTCCTCTTACCTACATTGAAAAAGTGCACCTTTTGAGATGTCAACATTCTCAGCATGTGCCTTCCTCCAATGCTCCAAGTCTTGTTCTATCTCAATTTCTCTACTTATCCATGTTATGAATTTCATAAATGTTATCTTTAGGCAATACTAGTAAAGTAAAAATCTAAAAGTTGGAACTGTTTCAATTATCCAAAATATAGATATGTATCCCTTGATATACTAGAAGCCTCACGAAGTTTATCCCGTTATTGATTATAGAGTTTCCTAATCTCACAATCAACCATTTCAAAACTTGATACATGTTACGAGTTTCATAAATGTTTCTTTAAGTGAAATTGTACCATAACAATCTGAAAGCAAAAAGTGTTTCAATTACCCGAAATAATGGAAACCTAAGACTGCATCAGACTCCTCAAAAAGTGCATCCCTCGACTGTCTCATGTGGAGTTCTATCGCATTAGTAATCTCCATTTCTCCGCTTCATACATGTGATGAATTTCATAGATGTTATTTTTTAGAGACAATGTTTAGTGACTATATCATCAAACATTAAATGTTTCAATTACCAGGAATTCAAGTTTGCTTCCCCTGATATGCCAGCAACCTCAAAAAGTGCCTTCCAAAAATGTTTCACGGGGACTTCTATCAAATTATCAATCTCCATTTTTCCACTGCATATATATAATCAAGTTCATAAACAATATATTTAGATACAATGTTCAAATGTTGTCTCAAAGATTCAAGATTTCTATCAAAACTAAAGATATAGGATTAATCTTGTTTGTGTAAAAACACACGGGGTTTTTTTATTTATAGGTGAAAATAATAGTACAATAACATAAAAGAATAACAAAAAATATGGGTTAATCCTGTTACATTTAACAATCCCCCTCAAGTTGGTGCACATAAATCGTACGTACCAAGCTTGTTACAAATATAATCAATTCTAGATCTCTGTCAAGATTTAGTAAAAATATCCACTAACTAATCATTTGAATTAATAAAATCAATCTTGATGTCTCTAGATATAATATCTCCCACTTTAATCTCTGATGACTTCCTATGCTTATTAGCATACTTCCTCATCTCATCTTGAGCCCTATTCAAGTGAAACTTCAGTTAAGTTAAAGCCTCATCTCTAGTTAATAAATCTTGAGCCACTTCCTCCACAACCGTTTCTCCCGGGATAAACCTAGCCAGCGATGAAGGTGCTCTGCCATATACTATTTCAAATGGCGTTTGTTTGGCTGCAACTTGGTAACTGGTATTGTACCAATATTCAGCCTATGATATGAAATTCACCCATATTTTAGGTTGTCCGAACTGAAACAGCGGTGATAAGTCTCCAAAATTTTGTTCAACACCTCCATTTGACCATTCGATTTAAGATGGTATACTGTACTATTCTGTGCCTTGCAACCTGAATAATTCCTTCCATAATAAACTGACGAAAAATCAGATCTCTATCACTAACAATTAAAGCTGAAATCCCATGCAGTTTCACTACTTCCTTCATGAAACTTTAAGCACAGAACATGCAGAATATGGATGTTTAAGGGGAATGAAATTGCCGTATTTATTCAACCTGTCGATTACCACTAAGATAGCAACATAACCACTGGATTTCGGCAGCCTTACAATGAAATCTATACTTATTTCTTTCCAAACAGTCAACATAACCACTGGATTTAGCCTTACAATGAAATCTATACTTATTTCTTTCCAAACAGTCGACAGAATAGGTAGAGGTTGTAACAAGCTTTGAGGAGAGCATGCTTGGTATTTATTTTGTTGACAAACAGCACACGCAACCACAAAATCATGAATAGCTTTCTTCATTCCCAATAGAAGGATTGAGCAATTCTCCTATATGTTCAAAAGACTCCCGAGTGTCCCCCAATAGGAGTTGTATGGAACTCCCGAATCAGCCAAGGGATCCAACTTGAAGTGGAAGACAACACTAACGTTCCTTTATAGTGTAATTTGCCATTCTCCAAAGTATAGTTTCCATGAGAATATGCGTTCACCTTTAAGTCTCCAATAACCTTTTTTGTAACGCATCATCCTTATGAATTTCTTCCTCAATCTGACCAACATCCTGCTAATAAAGTTTTGAAATAACCCCTAGGTCTGCTTCTCTTTCTCCTTCCTCCTCTAATTTCCGGGACAGGGCATTCATCACCCTATTTAAAGTTCCAGTTTTATACACAATTTCAAAGTCATACCCCATCAGCTTTGCCAATTGGTTTTTGTTGATTTTGGATGGTTATCCTCTGTTCCAACAAATGTTTCAAACTATTTTTATCAGTAAAAATAGTGAACTTTCTTCCCAGCAAGTATGGTCTCCAATGTTGGATAGCTAGTACCAATGCCCTCAACTCCTATAGGTCAAATACGAAGCATCAAATAACGCCTTGCTGAAAAATGCTATAGGTCTTTTATTTTGCGACAAAATGACTCCCATTGCCTGATGCATCGCACTCTATATCAAAGGATTGGGTAAAATTTGGCAATACCAACACAGGTACAATGTTATAGCATGTTGCAGCTTCCTCATAGCTCGCGTACTCTCCTCGGTCGACTCAAAATTCCCTTCTTAAGCAATTGAGTAAGTGGTCGTGCTATTTATGGATGAATCTTTATGTATAACTAGTCAATCACAAGAACCCCTCAATGCTTTGATGTTCTTTGGTATTGGTCACTGGATGATTGCTTCAATCTTCCGAGAATCCATCTACACTCCCTGTTCTGAGATGATTGCGCACCTCTCTCCTCCCAAATTCACTTTTTTTTCTGTTCATGAAAAACTGTTGCTATTGGAGCGTCTTTAGCACTTGTTTAAGTTGTAATAAGTTCTCCTCCCATGACCTATTATTCGCCAACATATCATCAAAGAACACTAACACGTCAAATAGGTCGAAACACCCTGTTCATAGCACATTGAAATGTTGTTGGGGCATTTGTTAATCCAGACGACATTACCAATGATTCGTAGTGACCCATATGTGTGCGAAAAGCAAACTTCTAAATATCTTCCTCGTGCATCCGGATCTGGTGATAACTAGACCTCAAATCAATTTTGGAAAAATATTTGACACCATGTAATTCATCTAATAGCTCCTCAATGACTGGTATAAGGAATTTCTCCAAGATTGTAGCTTTGTTCAACACCCTGTAATCAACACAAAAACGCCACTTGCCATCGTTCTTTTCCACCAAATTACAAGGCTAGAGGGTTGTTGTTGGGCCTGATGATCCCCACTTGTAAAATTTCTTCTACTTGTTTTTCAATATCCGCTTTCATTAAGTGTGGGTACCTATAGGGCCTCAAATTGATTGCTTTTATCCCATTTGTAAGAAGAATCTTATGACCAACTTATTTGCAAGGTGGCAAGCCTTTAAATTCTTCAAAAACTTCCTCACATTCCTTTAATAATTTCTCTAACTCTCCTTTCTGATGTAGTAGCAACTCGGTCTTTCCCACCATACGTGCCACTATTCCTGCCATTTCCACTTCCCCCATAATACCGAAATCACCAGAATTTCCTTCTCCTTCTTAAGGGCTTGTGGCTTTATCATTATTCTACTCAAAGATTGATTTTCTTGAATACAAATTTGTTTCCCCTGGTTAGAAAAATTCATTGATCGCGTTCTCCAATTAATCCTCACATCACCCAAAATTGCCAGCCACGCCACCCCTAAGATAACATCTTCTCCTCCTTATTCAAAAAAGAAAACACCTTCCCTATTCTCATCTCTTCACATACTCTAGATAAGGCAACGTCCTCACCCCTCTATTTCTTAAGGGTCACCCGTTACTGCTCCGAAACGATTCTCCATTATTGTGGTGACAGGTTCCTTTCTTACATTGGTGGCCCAACTGAAAGTGGTTTGTCCACTCATCCCCTTTGAATTTTCCGCCCACGAAAAAACACCCATCCCTATTGAGTATCAGAAACTAGATGTGTTGTTCCAATAAGCATCGCCTCCCTTCTTTGCGTTCACTGTTTGCTCCATATGTAATGCCAACTCCGTTGCATGCATCAAATTCTTCGGATCGTGTGGCCTAATTGCAATGCGGATTCTTGTTTACAAAGCGGCAAAGAAATAACCCAGCAATGATTTCCAAAGTTTGCGGTTCTTGGGCCACCAAGACCTCAAATTCTTGTGTGTAGCCTTCCATGCTCCCTTCTTACTTCAATCTTGCTAGCCTTTCAAAACCAGAGTTCCTCTCCCTCCAAACCTTCTGATTAGCACCATATTAAATTCATTCCAAGATGGGTTCATGGAATTCTTTCCTCCAAAAATTGAACCAGTAGCTTGCATTCCCCTCCATGTTAATATAGGCCAGCCTCAACTTCTCCTTCTTCTTAACCTTTTGAACTTCAAAAAAAGTTTCTGCCCTAGATAAGCACCCTTGCGGGTCCACTCCTTCAAAGATGGGTAATTCCACCCTCTTGGTCCACAATCTTACTTCATCCTCCTCCTCATCTTTGGATTTATGATCTTGCACTGAAATATCCTCTTCCTTCTCCTCATTATGCACTGAGCTTTCCCCCCGTTATCTTTCTCCCTTTAAGATCGCCTAGCAACTCCTTAATCCCCAAGAAGTTATCTTTGATAGTGTTTATCTCTATTTTCATGGCAGTTATCTCTACGTTCACCTCTGTCATCATCCTCCCTTGTTCGCTAGTCATCTTCTCTAATGCACTCACACAATGCTGCATCTCTTCTTTGCTCCCTCTTCCGCATATCCGGTAGGTCGGACCAATTTGTTAGGTTTCTAACAAAGAGATACAAAGAAAATAGAACGAGCATTGAATTTCATTTGTCCCTGAATTTTTTTATTGAATTCTCAAACAAAACAAAAACTGAATTACAACTCAGTGTTCCAAAGGAAACACTCTTCCTATCACACATGAATCTCCTGTCAACAAAACAATTAGTAAAATGTCCCCCTCCCTCAAACCTGTTGGTCTTTATATAGACCAACAAACTTTCTCGCTTTCCTGCAAAACACCTAACAGCAAGCAAATTTTTTTAGATTTTTCCTTGTATACACTTTCCAATCTTTATCTCTAACAGAGGGTGTTCCTCCTTGTATCTCTTATGATTGTTATAGATATAGATGTGAACTTCCACATTTTAGGTTTTCTTTGGTTTGGTTACTCCACTTTTCTATTAATAATATCAAGAATGTTGCATACGATAGATTGAAACAGGTTGCTTAGAATGTAACCTAGTTAGTATTATAACCTGTATAGTGATGCAATAGCATTTTTATCTTGCTAAAAAAGCTAGCAATGTTAATTAAAACTCTCAAAGCATAAAGTGGTTTAATTACCTTGGATGTGAGAATGCAAGCTCTGAGATGCTAACCGGCTCACATAATACCTCCCTCCATTGCTTCACGAGGAAGTGTATCTTATCATCAAGCTTCATTTCTCTAATTCATACATGTTGTGAATTTCACAAATGTTATTGTTATAGACAATGCACAGGAAAAACCTGAAAGCAGGAAATGTTTCAATTACCGATACTTCACTCCATACCTAATTGGTATTTCAGCACCCTCAAAAAGTCCCTCCATCCACTGGTCCACGAGGAAGTTTATCCTATCAACACCCGTACATGTCATAAATATCATAATTATTATTTTGAGAGATAATGTTCAGTAAAAATTCATAAAGCATGAAGTGTTTCTATTACCTTGGATCTAAGTCTACAACCCCTGAGATCTGAGCAACCTCAGCAAGTGCCTCATTCCAATGCTCCATGGTTTTGTGTGCCCTGTGAAACCTACATACATGTTATGAATTTCAAAAATGTTATTCTTAGAAACAATGTTCTGCAAAAATCAGAGGAAGCAGGAAGCGCTTAGTTGCCTGGCCAATAGGATGTCAACAGGTGCGTAGCTATCAGGCTCACCAAGTGCCGTCCACCAACGCTGCTTCCAATCGAAAACCTTTTGGTCATCCTTGTGCAAAAGGCGTTGAAATGCTTTCCCAAAGTCGCCTCTTTGATGACGCACTTCAGAGGGATCAACGTCATA
>Ga0209489_100161_pt1 | contig 102823 bp, 31 predicted proteins | sample SiratrowhiteBW_FD_187527 | JGI IMG/M metagenome (GOLD analysis project Ga0209489, IMG submission 187527) | Root nodule microbial communities of legume samples collected from California, USA - Siratro white BW (SPAdes) (version 2) | ecosystem: Host-associated > Plants > Roots > Nodule | place... | reverse complement strand
TTTTTACTTTTTTTTTTTTTTTTTGCTTCGACCATGACTTTTACCTTTATTAGGAGACTTGTTCTCTAGTCATGATCAAATATCATATTTGTTTCTTGTTTATTACTTGTTATAAACTAGGTAAATCATTAAAAAAATTAAAATTCTTTTGTTTGTTATAATTAAAACCTAGGTGTCAAAAGTAAAACTTAAGAGATTAATATTTTTTGTCTTATAAAAACTTAACTCGTAAGAACTTAACTCGATTTTACTTTAACATGATTTTATTTTAATGCATATTATTGTTAGGGAAAATTTCAATACTCGTAATTTTGATGCATATCTTAAACACTTAAATTAAAAAATGTTTCTAATAATAGACCCTTCTATTAGTTACATATGAATTTGTTTGGTCCCACAAAGATATTAAATAGGTGGTTAGAAGCAGGATTGTTTGGTTTCTTTTTACTCTATACTTCAAATTATGTCATGTTTCAAAGAAATTTAGTTAAACATTTATTCAACAGACAAATTGTTATATTAACAACCCCTGGCCAAAACTCTTTAAGTATTCCTGTCTCAAACAACATGAAATTTGTCATTTCTATCCCATTTTGCTTCTTTCCTTTCTGATACACAATTTTGTTGAGGTATATAGCCAACAGTCAATTATTTGTCAACTATTTTATCTTCAATAAGCTTCTTGAATATATTGGAGACATACTCACTTCTCCTGTCACTTCTTTGACTCACCTTGTTTCATCCTTTAGAAATGGTTGTTGATGATCTTCATATACTTTTTTTTTTCTCAATATTTTGTAGCCCAAACACCATATTTTTTGAGAAAGCAACACAAGACCACTTTAATTTAAGTGCCCAAGTCTTGTTCCAGAAAAGAGAGTCATTTTATTTTCTCACATCAAGTTGAGTTTTCTCTCATAATCAAGCAAAAGTTGAAAGCTTTTGTTATTTTCCATTTTCATCAAATAATAATTCTTCATTTTTTTTATTTTGAATAAAAAATTCTAAACTTGTGATTTTCAAATCAAAGAGAATAATTTTGCTCCAAAAATTGTCCAATGGTCAACAAATTTTCCTTTATTTTGGCACATAAAGAATATCACAAATAACTTTACTACCTTGCTTTTTTATAACTCCAATGTTGCCTTTGTCTTCTACTTTAAAATACTCTTCATTGCCTAATACAACATTTTAGGAAGATGAAGAATCTATGTTAACAAAAGCTTATCTATATCCCGTCTTATGGTTGTTGTAACCACTATCCACCGTGTTCTTATAATCTTGAATTTTCTTTTGACAAACAAAAAATAAGTTTTCTCGACCTTGATTTGCTTCAACAAATGAATTATGTTGTTGATTGTCAAAAGTGACAATCCCTTTAAACTTGTCTAAACCTTTTGCAATTATAACACTGTGATTTGCCTTTGTTCCACAACTATATTTTTCTTTAAGATTGCTCTTCTTATATATTACACAATATTTGTTTGATCTTTTAATATTTTGTCAAAGTAGCCTCTTCCTCTATCACATAAGTTTCTTCCTCTTGCTCTACCTCTGCCAAGTCTGTCATCTTTAGAAAACTCAACAATGTTTATTAATTCATCTTTTTTACATAATACCATGAGTTTAGATTGAAACACACTTTTCAATGACTTTTTAACATGAACAATCTTTAGTCATAAGATCCAAATGATCTCATCAATCCTGAAATAATTATGGTCAACAAATCCTTAATTTCTTCTATTATATGATTAAATTCAACAAAATTAATATTTATCAACAATTCTTCAATCATTGATTATATTTCCATAAGGCTTCATTTGATTCACCAATTTAGACAATATATTAAAGTATTCATCTAAAGTTTTATTTTCTTTCATTTTGTTTATTTTGAAAATTTAGCTTGAGAGATTAAAGTTTAATTGTTATCACATTTGAATATCTTTCGAATGTTTATTGAAGAATACATCCTGATTACTCTAATATTTTCACACTCAGTTATTAAAAATATGATTAATAAGACTCCACTTTAAATCATCCAATTTTTTTTACATTTGTAGTTTTTTTTTTCACTGTTGTATTGGACAATCATGATAACTGAACCTTTATATCCCATTTATATGAACTCTAAAACATATAAGGAGGTAAATAGAGTTTTCATTTTTAGAGTCCAAAAATCATAATTATGTAGTACATTCAAAGACATTTTAAAGACTACACTCTAAGATATTTTAAAGACTAAACATAACTCTTAAAATTTAACAGACATTCAATCTCCATTAAACATACTGTTTATTAAAGAATAAGAGTCTTATATAAACTTGAAAAAACTGTAAATAATACTTGTATTATAAAAAGCTTAAAATGGCCATGAGAAAAATAACAAATACACATGTGAACTAGAAATGATGAAACTCGTTGTTTTTTTTTAGTTAAAACTTAATTATATGTATGTTAAGGACAGAACATAATCTCTCATTGTGATAAAACACTGTAAAAGTCGTATTTGTTTCTCCTGCAATTATTTTTTGTATATTTTTCTTTATATAATTGTGTCAATACTTAATGTTTTTTATTTATCAAATTGTCGGTACTCTTATCACTATAGTTTGTCTTCCCTTACCATAAAAGGTATCTGTTAAATGTTTTTTTTTTCGTAAGAATCTTGAAACTCCTAAAATTACAATTACAATTTAATTTTTGTCATTGTGTTTTACCTACTTTTACAAAAGACAAATCAATTTTGAATTTCACATTCACCATAAAAAATTAAAATTTATAATTTGGGTTAAATTATTTTATTATTACAATTTTAAAGACTGCATTAATTAATAATTAATATTTTCTGAAATTATTTTATCATTTATTTATTTATTTTAATTATTAATTTCGTTATATATATATATATATTAAAATTTGAAGAACTAAATTAATTATTATATATGATTTGAAGAATTAATTAAGGATTATCTTAATACATTATTACAATTTTCAAAGCTAAATGATGAGGTATATATGAAAAACTTTGTTGCAAAAGTAAAATCAAACGAAAGTGAAAACAACTTCAATAAATCTTAACTACGATCTTAAATCTAATATTTAAGTTCTAAGATTTAGTATTTAGGCTTAAATATAATATTTAGGTCTTATAAATTTAATATTTAAGTCTTATAAAAATTCTGTAATAAAGCATTCTAATGTAATAAAGTGATAGTTTTAAATTTAAGAATCCAATCTTGTATCAAATCATAATTCTAAAGAATAAACAAAATATTTAATTATGAAAATTAAATTATAAAAATAAAAAAAAATAATACTTTGACAATTCATAGAAAAATACCACTCTACGACAACTCCAACAAGGTTTATTTATTGATGTGGCTAAGAATTCAAATATAATATTTTTGAAATAAAAAATGTATTGGAAAAGAATGAATTCAAAAGAAAGAAAATATTGGAAAGGCGAATGATCACATACAAATCGAGAACGACTACACATGTAACGGAATGAGATGTGTAAAATAAAAAGAAAGACAAAGACGGTATAAAAGAAAAGCTAAACCGATAAAAAGAGAATGACAATACAACATTTTTCCCAAAACCTATCTTAATTTTTTACTTTTCTCTGCACAATAGTTCTATAATTAAAAATTATTATCTTTTTTAATATCAAATGATTGGATGACGTCAATATATCATAACTCAAAATTAAAATACAAATTTAAATTATAAAAGATATAGATGTTATAAAATTTTAGTATCAAAATAAAACTGGTAAAGCTCTCTTAAAATTAACAAATATATAATGAGAGTGAGTTAAACTAAAATAAAATCTTAAAACATAAGGAGATAATTAGTGCACTGTGCCAATTCAAAAAGGTAAAGGCATTTTGCTGCAGTGGTGGCAGGTGGCACCAGAAACCAAAAAGTAAAAAGGGTGTGTGGTAAGGTCTTTTCATAATTAGATCAAGTAAAAAGTTCTTTTAACCAAAATAATTTTATAATCTGAAATCATCACACTAAGATTTTAAAGAGTGAAAATCATAAAAATAAATTTGATATTTTTAATATTTTATCCTCAAACAGCCAGAAAAAAAAAAAAGAACTTACTTTATTTTAACTTAAAAACACCTAAGTTTGTTCTAACTTGCTGAGCTGTGAAAGAGCTTTGGCAACCAATGATCAAACTACAAACCAAAATCCAAACTTTAGTTCAGTGTTTCTTCACTAAACATTCTTTGAAACCAGACAAAGACAAAAGAAAAAGCTTCCTCAAGACACACTTCACACCCACCACCATTATCCCGATTCAACTCTCTCTCTCACGTTCCCATCTCTTTCTATCTGCTTCAACCTCCTTTTCCTCGTCCTTCATGAAAAATTTCTGATTTTTCATTCCTTCCTCCCTTGAAAAACGTGAAAAAGTAGACACAAAAACAAAAATAACCGTCCCTGGTTGTTCTTCTTCTGTGTAGTGTTCTGTGTTGTTCTTGTTGTTCTTTGAGTTCTTCTTCAAAAGTCGAGTTCAACTTGAAAGTAAAAAGCCATGAGGAAACATGGATGGCAGTTACCTTACCACCCTCTTCAGGTACTTGCAAAAGTTTGATTCTTTTTCAGCAAAGGTTTTATCTTTCTTATTCATTGTGGAAAATCTCTGTGAAGGTGGTGGCTTGTGCTGTGTTTTTATCTCTGGGCTTTGCCTTCTACGTGTTCTTCGCTCCTTTTGTTGGAAACAAGACGTATCAGTATATTGTTGTTGGCCTTTACTCGCCGCTGGTAACCCATCTTCCTATATCTCTCTGCCTTTTTCGATGTGTAATATTTTCATTTTCTGCTTCTAAGTTAGTTTGTGAAATGAGTGAGATCTGTGATTTTGTTTGGTCCCAGATTCTTGTGTTTGGTTTCTTTTGTAAATCTGAATTCCGTTTAAGTTTTCAGGTAGTTCTTTATCATATGATCTACCAGTCTGTTAAGATTGTCGTGTAGTTCAGTGAAGGGTTCTATGGAGCTGTCTTTGTACATGATAAGGGCCATTTGGTTGCTTGCTGTGACCTCTTAAGTCTCTTTCCTTTGTCCATTTTTCACATCCATTTTAAGCACACACTCCCGAGTTATGACCAATAGCCATCACGAGACATGTGTGAACTACATTTCAAAGATTTTTTTTTTTTTTTTAAATTCTTTGTATTATTTATTAGGTTAAACATATAACTTAGTCTGGTACAACATGAAGTGAGTTATCAATTTATTCCCTACACATAAAAAGCTTATTTAATTGATCCTTATAAATGTAAAATGTAATTGATTTAGTCCCTACAATTGGTTGTTCTTTCTCATTCTTAATTGACCCCTACCTGTAATTTATTCTTATTTTGATTTTTGTCCCTATATGTGCCACGTATTCTTAATTTGATCTGTAATACATTATTAATTTTATCCCTACTTGCAAGGGGGCATATTAAAATATGTTGCATGTGTAAGGATCGTAAGAATGGGGTAATGGTGACAGGGACCAAATTAGTGACACTTTATATGGGCAGAAACCAATTTAATAAGTTTTTATGGGTAGGAATCAAATTGAGAATTCAAAACACAAACAAGGACTAACCAAATTTTTTGTTTAACCCATTTAGTATTAACTAACTACTTTAAAAATTTCCTATTAGAACTATATTCGTGGTTCTATTTTTTTTGCTCCTAGGACATGATCCAAGCTAGTTTAAAATCTCATAATTTAAAAAATATTTGATATTTCGACAGTTAACTTTATTTTAGTGAGTAGAGATTTTACTTTAACGTAGGGCATGCATTTCATGATATAAGTAAATTCTGATTATAAGATTACATACATATGTTCAATGTAGCTAAAAATTGAAGTACATGAAATATCATATAATTTTATGAGAATTGTGTGTTTTATAGAAAGCTTTTAAGGAGTGGAAGTGTCAAAAACTTACCCTTAAGAGTGAGTGGATTCCTTACCTATATATCTGCAGTTATTTTGCTGATAACTGCCTTGTGTTGATCTTGGTTTATGTCAACTAAATCCTTTGTCAAAGCGAGATACCGTAGTGGAACAAGAGAAAACTCCATACACTGCTCAATACTTTAGTTTTATGCACTTACAATTCTCTGGAACACAATATTATCAAGTTTTAGAACTATCTATGTATGCAGATATGCATTTTTATGCATTTTATATTCTCTGATATTCACGCCTTTTGTGAGCTATTTTGGCTACTCCTTCTACATAAGACTCTCCTAGGGCTAGGACTGTTATTTCCACAGACATCATGGTATAGTGATATTTCCTCTTTTTCCAGATTATTAGTGTCTTTGGACTGTACATTTGGTGTGCAGCATCAGATCCAGTAGATCCGGGGGTTTTGAAGTCCAAAAAGTATCTTAAAATCCCAGACAGTAAAAAGCTTGCTGAAGTAAAGAGTTCTAAATTAGGTGAAGAATCAACTTCGTCAATGCATGAAGCATATGCATCAACAGCTGAAGCTAGTTGTGTGGATAAGGAGGGATTGGGAACAAAAGGAATTTCAGAAAATGCTTCGAATTCTGTGGAGAAGAGTACATCATCATGTTCAGCCTTTGTACTCTTGGTTTCTTCTCCTTGTGCTTATATCTGCAGCTGCTCAAGTTTAACCGAGAAATCTTCAGATAAACAAATAAGTGAAGATGGTATGTTCTTTTGCAGTTTGTGTGAAGTTGAGGTGCGTAGAAGATTTTGAACTGAAAATGTATTATGCTTTTAATATTACTGTTGGAGTTCATTCCTTAAGTCATGTGGAGGTGAAAAGATGCCTTGACATAATTGCATGGAGAACTTCATAATTATCTTCTGTTACAAACTCATGTTTAATCTGCACTTCTTAGATTGTATATCACTGAAGAATAACATTGATGTAGGTTTTCAAGTACAGCAAGCACTGTAGAGTTTGTGACAAGTGTGTAGATCACTTTGATCATCATTGCCGAGTATGATATCTGACTATTTCTTTAGTTATCACTTGAGATATGTTCTGAAAGACTGTTTCTACCTTGGTTTGCAGTGGCTTAACAACTGCATAGGGAAAAGAAACTACCGGCAGTTTTTCGCGCTCATGGTTACTGCTATGCTCTTGGTAAGCAATATTGTCCATCCATCCGTACTCTCATTAACATGGTTGACCCTACCATAACTAGAAAGTTCTACTTTTTAGAAACAAAGGCTAAGTTCTAGAATTGAAACTTGAAATCTTAATCCATTTAAATCACTAAAAGAGGGATCTTTAAGTGATTTTAATTGATTAAAGCTCATTTTAATTGATTGAAACAGAGTGCAATTTGAAGATTAAATGGCCAAAGTTAATCAATTAAAAGATTATTTTAATCGATTAAAATATTCTTCTTTGTATTTCCAGCAACTTGAAGAACATTCTAATGGATTAAAATTGTTTTTAAGCCATTAAAAACTTCATCTGCACTCAAAACGCAAGATCAAACAAGCAAACTAGATCAAAATCATGAATTTGCACAATTTGGTTGTAATCATCAAATCTTCAAGCTTTTGTATTAACTCCCCTACGTAAGAATTGAAAAATGTAATTCTGCCTGAAATCATCAGCATTTGGAAATCAGCCTCTATTGCCCAGGAAAAAATCTTTCATCTTTTTTGACCCTATTTGTCTACCTATTAAGTTTTAATTCTTTCCTTTTCCTCTTTGAACCATCGCAAATCTGTCTTAAAATTGTTTCAACGTGCCATAATCTATAGAGCATCACAAGTATGGATTTGTTTGTATTTCCTAGTCATTTTTATTTTGACTAACTAATGACAGGTCTGTACATGATTTTTGCACCTTGGGCTTGAGATTGCAGTTTATTCTTCAATGGTTGACTGGAATTCTAGTGCTTATCTTCTGTTTTGTCAAGAGGAAGCAATTTTCTGTGGATATATCCTCCAAGTTGGGAACCGGTTTCTCTCTGGTTCCCTTTGTTCTTGTGGTGGTGAGCTTTCTCCCCCTCCCTCTTATGTGTGATTACTATGTTTCTGTATTAATGCATTTTTTTGCTTCTAATAGACTAACCAGTTTTTGCTCGTTTTTGTTTGGAATCTTTTCGTTTGATAAAAATCTGAGGCTATTTCCAGATGCAGCTATTCTTATTTTCTCCTGTGAAAATTTTCAGTCTATCTGCACCATTCTTGCAATGATTGCTACCTTACCAGTTGTTCAACTTTTCTTCTTTCATATCCTCCTCATTAAAAAGGTAAGGTTGACTGCTCTTTGGTATATTGATTATCTGGTTAACACTGGATCATGAAAGGGAATTTGTTTATAGTTTTAGGCTCTTTTCTCTAACTGAAATTTTTAGTGCTAAACATTATCAAACTATCTATCCTCAGTCTGAAGTGTTAATTGTTAGTTTGATGAGTGATTCAGGGACTCAGCACATACGATTACATCATAGCTATGAGGGAGCAGGAGCAGGACCAACTAGGAAACGGAGGTCAGCAAAGTCCCCAAATGTCAACTGTTAGCTCACTTACTGGATTGAGTAGTGCAAGCTCCTTCACCAATTTACACAGAGGTGCATGGTGCACACCCCCACGCCTGTTACTTGAAGATCAGGTAACGTTTTTTCAATTTAGACCTGCTTTATTATGTAATGGAAAAATTGACATTTGCCATTAACTGAATGAACATATCAGGAGTAGTGTTACATATCAACTTCAGAAGTTATCGTAGCTTCTTGGATGGTTTTTGATACTGTGCAGATCATGCACAATATGAACTAAACTTTCACCCGCTGGAAAACTAAATTTATGAAACTGTTGAGCTCGATCATTTAGTTGTTTCTAGATTGTTACTGCTGTGTTATTTCTTTCGGTTGCTTACTGAGAGGACCAGCTGTTTGATTTTTCCTTATCTTTTGGGGGGTTGGGGTGTTAACGGTTGTAGTTCGATGTGGTGCCCCCAGACACGGGTTCTGTTAGTTCACTGGGAAAGAAGACAATGAGAGAAGATCCGTTAAAGAAAAAGAATCCTGGAACGGTAAAAATTAGTCCTTGGACATTGGCACGCTTAAATGCCGAAGAAATTTCCAAGGCTGCTGCAGAAGCAAGAAGAAAGTCCAAAATTCTGCAGCCTCTAACAAGACTGGAACCAGAAAGCAGTTTTGGTAGCAGTGGCCGAAAAATGCTTCCCAGAATTGAGAACAGCAAGAAGCGGGCTGGTAAGCGGGTTCATCTTCTTGGCGACATGTCTACAGAATCTCTGAGAAAAGATTGTGGCAGCAATACTGATAAAGGTTTGAGTGGGGTATCTAGGTTTGCCCCTCTACCGTTTGAAGCGCGCTGTGCATTTCAAACAAGTAAAGCAATGTCGAGCTCTGCTGGGATTCTTCCTTCATCGCCTGAAAGCAGTTTAGATTCTCCTGATATTCGCCCTTTTGGGGTGTCCTCTTCGGGTGTTCAAAAGGCAAAACAGCTTGCAGGTCCTTCAGCTGCTGATGCTGCTCTGAAGGAAATTCCTCTGTCATGTTCAACTAGTGACGGATATGAGGCTTCTGGCGGGGAAGACAGTGATCGGGTTGTTCCGAGTAGGATTGTTCAGAGACCTACAAATTGGAGTAATATTCTTTTCAGAGCTCATATGGATGAAAGTGCTTTTAAAAAGCCTGAATCGACATCCAGTGTTGTTGGTCACAGTAGAAAATTGTGACCAACTGTGTCAATTAGATAGCTATATTTCTGACCATTTGATTGGAAATGTTCATTTTTTGACGTGTGAGTAAGATGTTCTTAAACTATTTAAGATGATGCTCGCAAATTTTGGACATTTAATCATGTGGGAATCGATGTACAAAGTTTCATGTCGATAGTAACTGGTCAGTTCTAGCGAACTCCAAAATGTTACGATGGTTTCTTTAGTTTGTGTCTTCGTGTATAATTTCTATTAAAACGACTCTGGTTAATTTGCCAATTTAACAGTTCTTTCAAAACATAATTTTCTCCGACGAGTTTTGCTACGTGTCGAATGAGTTCAAGGCCATATTCAAAGTAATTCTAACCCAAAGAGGAAATAGTCTGCAGATTTCAATCAACTTACATGGTTCAAATTATTAGTATTGTTTAGTGCGTATATAGGTAAACATTCAAAGAAGAGGTTCGTGCAAACTCACGAAACCTCTCTTTTATAGTTAAAGTTATAAGGCTTCGTGTAAGTAAATATGATCTAGAGTAGCGATTTTTGTACATTTGAAAATGTAACCCAACGTCTATCCCGTAAATGTAGTTATGTGTGTAAATATGCTTAAATTTGTCTCACTTATTATTAAACACTAACAACTTCATAGCTTGTTTCAAATAATCACTAATGATGATTCTATGCTTGTCTCACAAGCTATGTAGTTATTAGAATTATTAATAGTAATATGTGAAACACTTGTGTTTATTTTCGTGAACGCTAATTGTTTATCTATTTTAAGAAAAAATTAAATTGATTGATATTCTCAATTTTCAATCAATAGAACCCTAATCACTTATTTCTTTATCCACTTCCACATAAATTATATTAACTTTTGTATTTATAACAAGTAAAATAATACATTTATTAGTAAGATGATTTTAGTAAAACTAATAAATAACACAACTAGTATTATTTTTAATCCGTGTTCAGAAATTTCAAAATGTAATCATAGGATAGGAGGAAGATAATACTCTAGAAAAAATTATTTTTAAAAGTAGGTAAGTTCATCTAACTATCAATAACTTTACAATATTATTCACTACTCACTACATAAAATTATTTACCTGATGTCATTAGCCCCTTATAAAGCAAAGTTAACCTTGTGAATGTTTCAATAAGCTAATGATTCTCCCAACCATATCAATCTTGGTTTTTCAGTGGATCCATGTTTATTTTTACGAGCAAATATTAAATAGGATAGCTTCGACACGTATAAGTCTTTGTAAATCTTCAACCTATTTTGACGAATTATAGGAAGACGATTTTAATAGATATCACAATTTACAAGCACCCAAAGCATAATTCATCCGATTCAACATACACATGAGAATCCCTTCTGAAAATTCGGCTTTGAAAAAGGATGAATTTTTTAATAACAAGACAAATTAAGCCAAGAGAAGGTACGTCTTTTGCACGTTTAAGAAAGCTTAGTTGAAAGGATACTCTTTCAAAAAGGATCTGTCACCGGTTTGATAACAAACAATATGCCACTAGTTCCATTACCTATATTCTAAGAATAATGAAAAGGATATCTTCATCTCTTATTCTGATCTCCACTTCTTTCAGACTTTTCTAATCTTTAATTGTCATCACAAATCAGTGTGGCCAATATTTTGTTTCAACTTCCCACAACATTTACGCGAAAACATAGCACCAGCATAAACACACTCAGACAAACACAGACAACCACAACAGTAACTGCATGTCTTTCCAAGACATTTTCAAATAAATTATATTTTCTCTTATTTTTATAATCTCGTTTATCATTTTCCTTTTTACGCATCTAATAAATAAAACCCAAAAATAAAAGGAGATCATTTTGCTATTTTTGTTGTGCAAACATCTTCATATATGCCACCTAATGTACCATCACTATTACCTTAGGCTATATTAACTCCCATGTCTCCAACACCAAGACCTTGTGCAAAATTGGACCAAGGTGTCATCAGTTCCCTATTTCTAGTTAATTTTTCAGTAATGGGGAGGGCCTAAACAGACTACAAGCAGATTTATCTCTGGGAAGAAATTCCACAGCATTACAAAAGATCATAGAAGCATGACGAGGAATAAACTTTTGAATATGCAAGGCAGCAAGAAGAAAGTGAGGCCATATTCGCAAGATGACCTGCAAGTTGATCATCATTCAAACTGATTTATTCCACCATGATCCAAAAGGGATGTAATTGATTGCACCCAAGTGATTTCTAGTTCCAAACCTTCTGTTACACTTCGGATTCAGCTAAACTCCAATAAACCAAATAAGATTAAAATCATAACTTCCCTGATTAACACTACACGATCAAACCTTTAGCACAATTGTTAACTACTTAACTTAAAAGAGCATTCATCCATGCCATGATTATGCAACCAAATAATAACTGCCAAATTTGAAGCTTCACACACTAAACTACAGTATATATGTTTATATATATTTGACAACGATAAGTTCTACATACCCTCTACTAAACGATAACAGAAATTTACAGGAGCAAGAGAGAAGATACAAAGGTCACGTTACAAAAAGTAACGTTGAACCAACCAACCAACCTGGGGCGCTACATTCATTACACATGAACAACCGAAACAACATGAGGAACGTTGCCTTCATCGAAGGGCAAGCAAACGTATTGCCAGGCAAACTCCTGGGCGATGTCGAGGGCGAGCTCGCCGTGAACGGCCTTGCAGTACATGTAGAGGACGGTGTCGGCGGCGGCTCGGTAGAGCATGAGGATCATGAGGACAGTGGAGGTGAGAACGATCTGGGTGACGAAGGCCCAGTCTTTCCAGGCCCAGCCGTCGGAGCCAAGGAGGAAGGCGGTCCAGAGGAGGAGGGCCTCAAGGGAGCCGAAGAAGAGAAAGGAGGATGCGGCGACGGGGGTCATTCCGTTGACGAGAGAGGCGCTTCGGCGGAGGGCTTGGAGGCCCCAGGCGGACTCGGTGACGACGACGACGTGGGCGAGAGACCAGGAGACGCGCAGGTAGAGTAGGGAGAGGAGTAGCGCGAGGAGGAGGATGGTGGAGGCGGTGAGGAGGAGCGGGGAGGCGAGGGAGAGGCGGGGGAGGAGAAGGGGGAGGGGAAGGGAGAAAGAGAAGAGGATGAGGTGGGAGAGGAGGGTGGTGGCTATGAGGCGGGGGAGGGAGGAGGGGATGGAGAGGAGGGCGGAGGGGAGTTTGACGGGGCGGCCGAAGAAGCCGTGGAAGACGCTGTGGGTAACGGAGGCTAGGGCGCAGAGGAAGAAGAGGGGGAGGGGGAGGAGGAAGAGGAGGAGGGCGAGGGAGAAGGGGGGTAGGGTTAGGGTTTGGGAATTGAGTTGGAGGTGGGTGTTTGGGGAGTGGTGAGGGGATAAGAGAGGAAGGAGGAAGGGGGAGACTATGATGGAGAAGGAGAGAGGGAGGAGGAAGATGACTGAGAGGGCCAGGAAGTGGCGGGAGTGGGCGTTGATTATGCTTTTGGATTCCGACAGTATGCCCCAGAGGTTCAGGCTCGTTCCTCCTGCCATCGCTGCACAATTTCCTCAGCCTACACCACGGAGGAGGAAGGGGATTCCGTCTGGATTGCAATTTGCAAATTAATGGAGAAGGGGCTATTGGATAAATAAATAATAAACTGACCTCTTCCATCCACTGGCCATGCCAGGTCTCAATCATCATATGTCATTTTAGTCTCTAATTTTCCAAATTAATTTGGCTTTTAACCTTTAGAAAATAATTTTCTTTTGTTTCCATGTTATTAACCAAGTTTCAGACTTTTTCTTTTTTTTTGAATTTTAGTGCTCTTCGTTTTCTTTGTCTTCAAATTTCCTTTTGATATATTAAAAAGAAATTTAATAAGAATCTAATTTCAAAGTTTTGCTTGTTATAAACGTAATTAAGGATGCGAAGTCAAAGAATGTTTTTACAAGAAAGAGATTTTTTTTTTAAAATAATCAAATCTAATATTTTATTATTTAAATTTATATTAATTTAAGTTTGTTTTAATATAATTATGTCAAATCTAATTATGTAATTTTGGATTTTAAATGAACAAATAAGATTAGAGTTGAATATAAATTGGATCAATTTTTTATTTTAAAAATTTAAAAATTAAGGTGAGTTTGAATCACTTTTGCATTATGAAAGGTAATATTTGAAATAGATACATGTTAAGTTTGATCAATTTGAGATCAAGTTAGGTTGAGATAAGTGGAGTCCATATTTGTTTTAATCAAAAATAAGTTTAGATCCAATTTAGGTCAAAGTCATTCCAAGTTCAGGTAAAATAAGATTGACACAACCTATTTCAAGTCAAATTAGTTCAAGCTCAATCTATTCAAGTCTATGTTAGGCCTGGTCAAGATAAACCTGTGTGAGGTTAAATTAGATGAGACCACGTAAGTCAGGGAAAGGCCTAAAAAGTCAAGCTCAGATAAGTTTGAGTAAACTTGAGTCCACATTGAGTTGAGTCAACTCGGGCCCAAGTCGAGTCGAGCAAGTCTATATCAAGCCAACTCAAGCAAGTCTACATCTAGCCAAGTTGAGGATTGTCATAGTTGGCGAGGCCTAGGGTAGGTCATGTAGGGTGCATGACAATTGCTTTCTACACCCCATAAAATGCTACCTGCACCCATCAATCTTTGAAAATTATAATTATGCCCTTGACAATTTTATATGAAAGGAATGTTGCATTGTGGGTGGTTGACTTGTTGGTGGTGGCAACTTTGATGGCGGTGGCAGGAGTAGGTGGTGGTGTTTTTTTTCTGACAATTTGTTGCAGACAAGTTTGGGTTGTTTTAGAGATAAGGGAAGGCAGTGTTCATAAGTTCTTGATTCTTTTTCACTTTAAGATGTGTTACAGGCTTCTGGAAGAGACTTCTAAAACAAGTATTTCATAAGTCATTTGGAGGGTGTAAGGTATCTTTCGGAAAAGACTTTCTGGAAGTCAAGAAATGCATTCCAAAAAAGGCTTTTCGAAAGTCAAAAAATACATTTCGGAAAGAGCTTTTCAGAAGTCAATGGTGAGTGAATTGTATTTCGGAAATAACATTATGGGAGTATTTATTTGCCTCCTAGAAAAGACTTTCTGAAAGTGCATTTTTGCATTTTGGAAAGGTCTTTCTAAAAGTATTTTTTTGTGTTCCAGAGGGACACTTGTATCTTTTCCTATCAGTGATGGGGTGCAGAAAGTAAATGATGGAGTTTAGGAAGAAACTGCCAGTCAGGTTGAGTTAGAAAAGGCCTAGGTCAACCCTAAAATAGGCCCAGTTCAGGACTATCCACACAAGATAGAGTCTACCTAGGTCAATTGGGTCAAGTCGAGTAGGGTTCACGTCAGGCAAGGTTTAGGTCAAGCAGAGTCTACTCGGGCCTTAGTCAATAAACGTTATGTTGGACTAAGTCATGCAAAATTGAGTCTTTGAAACATTAAGACTGCTAGAGGATTTTCACCTGCGTATTCTTTTTTTATCTAGTTTGATCTTTGTGTATTCAGGTGATATTATTCTGTTGTATAATTTTGTTTTGTGGTATTTGACCTTGATTGGATAGGGTTTCCAATTGTGATTTTGTAACAAGGTCTTTGCATAAGTAAAATAACACTCTTGTAGGGTTAAAGAGTGGTGTTCTTAGTGAATTTTGTACTTGTAAATAATTGATTTAGTGTTACCTTAAATTGTTTAATTGAGCAACTAGATATAGCTCTTGTTTAAGAGTGAATTAGTATAAATATTATTGTATAATCTTCTTTCTCTTTCTCTTCATCTTCATATTTTGGAGTTTGAATTGATCTTGTTCTTGTTGTAATTGAGTTTTTTTGAATTTGTTAAATTTTGTATCAGATCCACTTTAATCAATTAGTTATGCAAGAAAATCATTATAGTTCTTTATAAGTGTTTCAAAATTTTTGATAGTTCAATTCACACCCTCTTGAACTCAACCTTATTTTCTAACACATTCGAGATAATCGAAAAATAGGAACTATGACTTATAAACTCATTTTACCTACCTTTTCTCTAATCCACCCTATATTCTATAGGTCAATTCTGAAACCATTTAAGGGAGATGAATGTCAATCTTATATGTCATTTTTATTGTTGACCAATGAAAAAGGTCTATTATTTTAACCAATAATGATGGTATAAAGTCATGTGATGATCAGAAACAATCAACATATACTTCAATATACTTCAAGCTTTGATTTAGTGGGAATGTATGTTTGAAATGTAAGAAACTTAGGAAGATGTAACATTGATATAAAATCACTAACTCATTTTCTACATTGAGGATGGTTATCTTCAATGGAGGGGAATAGTCGGAGACTTAAGTGCATAGGTAATAGATTAAAACGAGAGACTAATCAACAAAAGACAAGAATCAGAGTTAGCTAAAGAAAAAAAAACATTTGGCATAGGATCACAAAGTAATGGGTGTACAAAGAACTGAGAGAGAAAAGATTTACAATAAACAATAGAATGACTATATGAGAAATGCACTATATAAGCGCGAATGGAGATGAAGAAGAGAAAAAGTTTGTGGTATGTTAACCTTACTCGTTCTATATTTGTCTTTGTTGTCTTTTCTTAAATTTTGTTTTTATAATATGACTCATTTTGAATTAGTAAATGTCCTTTCATTGTAAACAAAATTTGTTAAGTAGATAAGAGAGTTTAACAAGTGACTTCTTCTCGTAACATCTTTTAATAAAATAATATTACTCTTTTACCTAACACTTTTGTTTTTGGCCCGTCATTCAAATCATATACTATATGCTACCTAATTTCTTTGCATAACTAACTTTTCCTCTAAATTAAACTCCTCATTTCTTTTTCACGTTTTCCTAGATTGCTACTTTGATAACACGTTTCATGTATTTACACAGCCTCTTCCTTTAAACACCTCATTTCTTTTCTTTTGTATCTTCCTTACAAAAATTGCCTTTGTCAATGTTATTAATATTTTCCCCGGTATCATTGATATTAATTTAGTTATAACATTTTCTTTATCAAATTATCATTTACCACTCAAACGTAATGTATCAAGTAGATCTCAAATAAACAGGAAGAAATTCGCGATAAACATAACTAATCGTTGCCTTTCAAAGTTCTTGCTAATCTGATCTTGCATCGTAGATTAAAAAAGACAGAACGTATAATTCAAGGATGATAAGAAATTGATCCCAGTCTAATAGCTTTCTTACCCAACCTATAAGGTTAGATGTCGACGAATTAAAACATCTCAATAACAACCATGCATCGTAACCTTCAATAATTAAGGATTATTTAACTTGTGGCATATCATCATCGTCTGAAATGTAAATACTGATCTTATTTTTCTACATTTCAAAACATATTTTTCTATAAAGAATCAAACAAGTCTTGAATCAACATATGCAACTAACCCTGTGCAATAGTCAGGGTTCCATGCTAGTTTATTACATAAAGGAGTGGCATGAAATTAAAACTTTTTACCTATAGCTAAAAACATAAGAATTGACACTGAGTGCCACAGAATGTTGTAAAACATAAGTATAAATAAATAAGAGTAAGAGAAATGCAACTATAAGAATAAGAATAGGATGCAATCATTGTTGGCAGAAAGTGTTTTTCCCTTTTAAGCCACCACTGCAGGCATGTCCTTGAGCCATGGATCTAGTGGCTTGCCAATGGAGTAAACTATAAACCCAATTTCCCTGGCCTTTTTAACATCCACAACATTCCTGCCATCAAATATAAATGCTGGCTTCTGCATGCTGTCAAAAATCTTTTTGTAATCAAGCTTCTTGAACTCATCCCACTCAGTCAAAATGCAAACACCATGTGCATCCTTCACTGCCTCATAGGCATCCCAAACCACAGATACTTGCTTTATGGAAGTGGGGCTAGGTGGTTGAAGATGAGCAGGGTGGTCCTTGTCAAACTTCCTCATTGAAAGGTCCTTTGTGATCTGGTCTTCAGTCACCTGAGGATCATATATACTCAACTTAGCCTTGTCTCCCAACAGCCCCTTGCACACATCAATTGCTGGAGTTTCCCTAGTGTCACCTGTGTCCTTCTTGAAAGCAAAACCAAGAATAGCAATCTTCTTGGATGAAATTGTGTTGAACATTGAGGACACCACACGGTTCACAAACCTTGTTTTCTGGTAGTCATTCACCTTAACCACTTGCTTCCAGTAATTTGCCACCTCAGGAAGGCCATTGCACTCACAGATATAGACCAAGTTCAGAATGTCCTTCTGGAAGCAAGAGCCTCCAAAGCCAACACTGGCATTCAGGAACTTTGGACCAACCCTTGAGTCTGTCCCAATGGAGTGGGACACCTGTGCCACATCAGCACCAGTTGCCTCACAGAGTGCTGACATGGCATTCACAGAAGAGATTCTCTGAGCCAGAAAGGCATTGGCAGCAAGCTTTGAGAGCTCAGCAGACCACAAATTGGTGCAGAGGATTTTCTCCACAGGAACCCAATTTGCATACACTTCTTTCAGAGTCTGTATGGCCTTTTGCCCCTCTGGGGTCTCCCTCCCTCCAATGAGAACTCTATCCGGTTGGAATAGGTCTTCAATTGCTGTGCCCTCAGCAAGAAATTCTGGATTTGAGAGAATGGTGAAATTGATGCCTTTGCTGTTATGAGTCAGGATCTTCTCAATTGCCTCTGCTGTCTTCACAGGAACTGTGGATTTCTCAACCACAATTTTGTCTGATTTTGAAACATCAGCAATCATCCTAGCAGCACTCTCCCAGTATGTCAAATCAGCTGCTTTGCCAGCTCCAAGACCATGAGTTTTCGTTGGGGTGTTCACCGAGACAAACACTATATCAGCCTCCGAAACATGTTTCTCCACATCAGTGCTGAAGAACAGATTCTTCCCCCTGCACTGCTTCACCACATCATCAAGCCCTGGCTCATAGATCGGAAGGTGGTCGCTGTTCCACCCATTGATTCGCTGCGAAGATATATCCACCACAGTCACCACAACCTTAGGACACTTCAATGCAATCACAGCCATGGTGGGTCCTCCAACATACCCAGCTCCAATGCAACAAATCTTCACCATTTTTGTTCACTTTCAGACCCTATAAACAGATCAAAATCAAATAACACATGAACAACAACAACAACAGCATAATTGCTCTGAATAGAATGATTCCGGTGATTATATATAAATTACGTACGTGCTCATTCGATGAGATAAATTAAGAGATCTATAATTTTCAATTCGGAGATAAATAAATGAAAAAAAAAATCGTAGATCCGGATTGCATTGAATCATAAAAGAATAAAGCTAATGAAACTCAAATTGTTCAATTGTTTAGGTGGTCACCTTGTGTTTTTATATATAGTTTGTACAGAAGCATGCAAAGAAACGACACGAGAGAAATTGAAGAATCTGAAACTTTAGCATAATAAAATAAGAGATCTATGACATTTCACACCAAAACACAAAGAGATGGAAGAAATGTAATGATTACCTTGTCTTGTCTAATGGATGAAAAAGAAGATTGTGGGGAGGAATAAAAGAGTTTGTTGTTTGTGTTTGTGGGGAATGAATGATTGGATCTATTTATGATATAGAGTCACACGTAACTCACCCAGGTATTTCGTCAATGAAACATTACTCTTCCATCATCTTACACCAAGTACTTTTTTTCTTTCCTTTCTTGGTTAGTATCACTCCATAGTTTGTGAATTAGATTAGAGTGGTCGTTTTTAAAAATTGGTTTTATTGTTTTTTAATTTAATTATTTAACCAATGCAGTTTTAAATTAAAATTTCTTTAAAATTATTTTAATTAAATAATTTTCTTATTACTTTTTTAACATAAAACACCAAGCTATTATCACGTACTTGTTTTCAAGTGAAAATAAACTCATAAATTTATTTTAACTTTAACAAATATGATTTATGAGTTCTTTTAACTAACAATTTAAATTTTTTTTAGTTTGCTTGAATCAAACTTGTCAGTATGAAATTTAATAAGAATTATATAAAATAAAAGATCATTGTATAACAATTATAACTAGAAAAAAAATCTATTAATTTTGAACAAAATTTAATTTTCGAAGTTTATAGTACAAAAGTAAAATTTATACATCTGTAGTGATGTTAACTATTGATTTTTAAATTAATTTTTATGATTAACTTTCAAAACTAGAGAGTTTATTTGAAACTTCAAATTCGATCAAATTGAAAAACGAACTGATAAACAAAAATAATTTTTGAACATAAATGTGTTTTTAACTCTAAGTTATAGTAAATGAAAACCAAATAAAAAATTCAAAGTAAAATATGAAAAAGCCATACAGACAATTTAAACAAATTACTATAAATAAACTTAAGGAAATGAAATCACAAACATTTCATTGTTAATTTTTTGAATGAATTTTCACCCATAGAAAAGTATAAAAATGTTTTTATCGGTAGACTCTTTTAAACTATTATTTCTATAACACAAATTACATATAATGCTTATAATACGTCAACTACTCACTTATTCTATATGCAAGTAAATGTATCTTCAAAATGATTCTTCTTTAATTAAATACTATTTTAGAGTAAAAATTAGGAAATCACAAAATGTGTGTGTGTGTTTAAATAGATAAAAATAGAAAATTATTTCTAACTCGACTAGCATAATTTGTTTTAATATATGTAAATAATTTTCATAATAAAATAATTTAAAGATTTTTATTTTATGGGTTTTAATTCTACTTTATAATAAATATATATTTAAGCAAATTAAATATTAAGGAAAGAAGAGAATATAAATACAAAAGTTTTTTAGAACGATTCAAATAAAAATAAAAGTCTTTTTATAACAATTTTTTTAATATAAAAAATATTAATTATTTAAAATAGTAATAAATATAAAGTAAATTAGAAAAAAAAAATCCTCGAGATGTCTATTATTGAAAAGTCAATTTATTTAATATATAGGAGAAAAATAACATATATAAAAAAATCTATTATCATTTAAAAGAATTAAAAGATATAAGAAAATAAATATTCCTTAAATAAATGAAAAAGTAAAAGGTATAATCAAGATAAATATATAACATTATGGTAGATCAACACTTAATTTCATTCTAATAATTAAAAATGTTAAATAAAATAAAGTGCAATTGATTCAAATAAAAAAGTAATTGAGAAACTTTTAAGAAAACTCAAATATATTAAAAAGATTAAATTAAAATATAGAAAATAGACAGCAACACGTAGAAAGAGGAAGACAAGGAGGTGGAGTTAAGATTGGGTAGGAATAAAAGGAGCAAGAAAGACACTTGCATTAATCGCACATGTACATTTCATGAGCCTTTTGGTGGACATTTTTCCTCCACATTAGTGCAAATATTCAGGGGTTAAAATATTATATATTAGATTTAAATAGCTAATAACTGATAAATATTCTATAAACTATTTATTTGATTTTTAATATAGATATATAATTTATATACATTTATATAAACTTGAATGACCCATCATCATATATTTAGCATCTAGTATTTGATCATTTAAAATTATCTTAATAAAATATATACTATATACTTTGTTCTAGTCATGAAAAGGTTTTTGATAGTTTTCTAGGTTAGTTTAATTAAAATTTTTCATTCCCTTTCTTTTTTATAGTCTTAGTTGAATTTATTTCTCCATCTTTCTTAAAACAACTAGTTCTATTACCTCCAACTCCCAACATATTTCAAGTGTAATTTATTATTAATTGCTCTTTTCTCAATTAGTATTTGTCCTTCTGTTTAAATTTCCCTATATCACTCTATATTTTTTATTTTATTATTAAGTCAACGTTTAAGTAACTGAAAATATTTGAATAAAGGGGATTGTTTCTTCCTTCTTCCTGCGTCTTCAAACATTTTTTCGAGCACCTCCAAATTTTTCGAATCTATCAAAAATGTCCTTAAAATAATATTATGAAGAGTGAAATACTTCTAAATCTTAAATTCATCCACTAACCTATGCTCATTTCACTCTCCTGCTGTGTCACCTCCAAGCAGCTTTTCATTTTGTGTTTCTTTGGCCGTTTTCATTTCGTCATCATATTTAACAATCATTTAAGCTACGCATAATGTATTGAAAGATTTGTAAAGTATTTGAAAAGATTTCATTCAGTTTATCATTTGGGAATGAGTTGTTTTTCGTATAAAATGAATTATGGAATAGGACATTCCGAAACTGTTCTCCAGATCTGAAACACAGTTCTGGAATATCCCATGGGGTGTTTCGGAATTATCTTTTGGATCTGGAGAACAATTCCAGAACATCCGTTCTACAACTCATTTTATACAAAAAAATCAGTTGTGGAACAAGGTGTTCCAAAATTGTTCTCTAGATTTGGAGGACAGTTTCGGAATACCTCATTTCACAACTCATTTTATATAAAAAATTAGTTGCGGAGTGAGATGTTTCGGAACTATCCACCTTTTACTTAGTCATATTCAACCACCTTCGTAAAGATAAAACCGTAATTTTGTAAAAGATATATTTAGAATATTTTCAAATTTTGAAAGTGACTGCAGAAGGCTTGAAGGTGGTGAAGAAGCAGTCCTGAAAGTGTTTCACAGGAGGTGCACTTGCGAGCCCACGTTTCTTGGCCCTTTTCACGCCCTCTTACTCTTTTTTCTAACAACACCTCTCTTAGGCCTAGTACCTTAAATAACTATTTAATTATATGTATGATTATATTAGTTATATTATATTAAAAATTATTTAAATATAATATTTTTTTAAAAGATAGTTATATATTATACGATGATAAACGTTATTTTATATTTCATATTTTATTATTTTAAAATTATTTTAATACAATAAATTTATAAAATTAAATAACTTTTATTAAATAAAATTCATGCTACACTATATAAAATCTATAAGTAATTTAAATTGTATGATTTGTAAGTGTATTAAATCTATTTCCATCACTATCTTATTCTATGAATAACTTGAATTATAACAAAATATATAGTTTTATTATAATACTAAAAAATATTAAAAATTTTAAACTAAAAATATAAGTCTCATAATATTTTAATCACAACAATCTTTTAAGGAAATGTAACCGTCATTCTTATTATGAATGAAAATCATTTATTTACGGGCTCAATCATATTTTTGTGAGAAACTTGTTATGTCAAATTTCTAGTAAACGAGATTCTCAAACCTCTATGGATTTAACCAAATGCCTATGTAATAATGCAAAGTGTTATAATAATGAAAAATAATCTAAAAATAACTAGAAAAAAAGAGAAAGTCAAATTAAACTGAAGATAGTACATAAAATATATTACTGAGCATTTGAATAGAAAAACAAATTAAGGATAAAAACAAATTGAGCATTTGACTTGGGGATGTTTTAGAGGGTCTTTTCACATAAGGGTTGTATTAGTATAGTCAATTTCGATATAATATGAAAATTTGTTTTGTTAGGACTTTTTCTTTTACAACATTTTAATATATTATCAAAAAATGTGCATAATTATGTAAATTTAATTTTAGACAAAAGATGAATGGAACTCCTCTTACTATATTAAAATTTCTTTGTCACACACACCAACAAGTAAGGACAAGTCCTAGGTAGATCAAAGATCAGAACAAGTAAATGTAATGAATTATATTATCTTTCATTTGTAGTTTATTTTTTTTTTACACTTCTATTTTGGTTTATTCTAGAGAATCCTTTATTTGTGTATATATTGATGTTGATAGACAAAATTTTATACAAAAATTTGAACAATTAAGTACATTTGCACAAGTAATTCTTCCACCAAATGAGTTTGATGTGATGTAGCTTGAATTAAGGAATCGTAACATATGCTCTTCCAAGCGAGAGAAAAGTAGTAATGGTGACAATTATCTCTCTTATAAGAGTATGATGTTCAAGCACCATGAAAGTTGTTCAAATGATTGACTATGTCACTTAATCGATATTCCACAATTTGAGTGAGGAAAAAATTATATCAATTTTCTCTCCTCTAAGAAGAATGACACTTAAGTTTCATATTTGACACTCAAGTTTCATATTAGATTCTCTAAGAGACATTCCCTTATTCTTTAAAGAGTATTTTGTTATATTAAGTGAATTATTCCATAAAGCTATATTATGTGATCAATACGGTGAATTTAAATGTTATGGATTGAGTTGAGTTGCAAATATTGTTGGGATTAAAGAGTCAAATAAAATTGATTAAGTTCATTTGATGATTTCAACCACTTAGATTTGATGATAGATGTGTTACCTTGTTAGGTTTGTAAACTAGAATTTTTTAGTCAATTAAATTTGTTTTATTCGATTAAAGTCGCTAAAGCATTTCTATGAATGAAGGTGGTTTCGTTTTAGAAGATTAAGATGTGCTTTTAGATCAACTAAAACAACTAAAGTTAATCTGTAAGTGATTTTAGCTTATTAAAATATTGTTTTAGTTTGCAACACAAATTGTGCAACTTCATAAACTTTTGCTTTAATTTGCTAAATTGCTCATAAAGTTTTGTTTTAGTTAATTAAAAGTGCTTTTAATTTTCAAGACAAAGTTAAAGTTCCGTACTACTTTAAATACAAATTTATCTAAACATTACATGTAATGAAATCTTGAAATTTTCTTTAAAGATGAGCTTTGCATTCTAATAAACACTTTTTTGGAGTTATTCATTAAGAATCATTGAATTAATACCATAGTATGATATGCTTTCCGTGAAGATGATTATTATTTTTTTTTATTTTATAATTTTTTGCTAAAATTTTCTAAAAGATCTTGTATTTTTTTTTTATTCTTTTATATCGATAGTTCTTGATTAGGGTAATCAAGTTGTTCTTATGATAAAGTTTCACAAGGTGTTGTGATATTAAATATTGAAGGGTTCAAGATCATGTTGTCTATGATTTTCTTGTTTTCTTGAAAATATTATAAAAATTGAAAATTAGTTTATTAAATTAATTAAGATAATTAAACAACTAGATATAGTTATCCTATGAGAATGAACCAGTATAATTTTTTTTGTATTCTTTTCCTACTCTAATCTCTTATGACTTTCATTTGTTTAAAGAATATTGAATATAACATTGCTATCAGTTGAAACTAGATTTTTAAAGAATTGATTGATTCATTATTTATTTTGCAAGTTGTGATTATAGAGTACTTATTACTAGAACAAGATTGTTGATTTGATAGTCTATAGATTAAGATATTAAGCTGTAAAAAATTAAATGAGGTTATTGTATAAAACTTTACATAAAGGGCACAATTAAGTATCTTGATTACATTAAACTTTATTGATGGAAGAAGAAGCTTCAACATAAGTCAAATGTTTGTTTTTTATGGATTCTATTTAACACATGTCTCGTGGGAGGTGTTTTAGTCTTTTTGACCTTTATAGAAGCAAAGGATAAGTATGGTTATATAGTCCCTTAGAGTTTGGTTAAGGGAAGAGATGACAGTGGTTATATCATTCCTTATATTTTTGTGCAAACGAGGTATATAATTTTAAAAATCCTTGATAACTTCGAAACAGGTAGCCTTGTATATATTATTATATTTTGTAAAGCCTAATGTACTTTGGTTATTGTAAACAAATGCATATAATTAAAAAAGTTGATTCACAAATCATTCTTAAATCTAATTTTTATTATAATAAGCTTCAAACATAAGAATAAATTTCAAAATCATATCAATTCAAATATAATCAAATACAATTTTGTTTAATTCCAATCACATATTTTCACATTTATTTAGTAGGATTCAAGAAGCTCTTGAACCATTGGACTGATTGTTTGGGATATCTTTTCTGCTTGTCTTTGTAATCCACAAAATACAGACCAAATCTAGAACTGTATCCAGCTGACCACTCCCAATTGTCCAGTAATGACCAAACAAAATAGCCTTTCACATTGCAGCCATCTCTGCAAGAAGCCAAATCAATACTTCATTAGTTTACTGAATTACAAAATTGTTCATGCAATTTTCCCAAAACTCTGATACAAGTAATAACAACCATTACATACTTGATAGAAGCCAACAAGTAAGATAAATAGCCACTGTGGTATTTAATCCGTTTTTCGTCCTTTCGAGCATCCTTAATGGAGATAAATGGACTATTTGGATCATCCATCCCTGTGACAGTCATGAGAAAAAAATATTTAGCTTACAATTTTCACCCATTGCTACCATTTTATTCTACTGAAAAATGGAAAATAGATTGCATTCCATATTATGGAACATGAAACTACAAGGTTCTACTACATATAATTTGAAGCTATATCATATCTAGCCCTGAGAAAAATAATACAATGAGTCATTGTGAACTTTACATAATATACTTCATCAAACACCAAGTATCAACTAAGTAATCTATGGATTTGACTCTTTGAGTTATTCACTTTAAAGAAAAACAAAGAAATCCCAATACTTAGACGAGAAAATTAATGAAGTGGATTTTAACATGTAACTGTCAGATTGTTTAACCTTTAAAATAAGTAAACTTGACAAACATTAAAAAAAATATAAATCTACTTGTTTCATGAAATAAACACAAACAAACTTGCAATTTAGGTTATATTTAAATATCATAATGTCAAATTGCACTCTAGAATTTTTGTAGAACGTAAGAATTCGAATATTACCATTTTCCGTGATAAAGACAGAAGGGTTTCCGTACTTTTGTTTGATGTAGATCATTAAGCTTCTCATGCTCTGTGGCACAATATACAACCATATAGAATTTGCCTGCAAGATGAAATTTACATAATTAACAAAAAATTGCATTTATTCACCAAGTAAGTAGCTCTCGTTATCATAGATAAAATGAGAGTTGATTATAATAGAACATGAAAATTAAGTATAAGAAGGACAAAGAGAGAACATCCAAGACAAGACACTTATTCTTTTGTCACAAGTTTTGCTGGCAAACATCGAATTATAATGATGAATACTTTTGAATCCTCTAGTTTAGTAGCTTCCAGTACCAAAATTTAATCTGATTATGGTTTATTTTCAAGCAATTGTCATTACAGTATCTGAATGGGACAAAAAATCAGTCGTTTATGGCTTACCCTTTCCGAAATAGCTTTAGTGCCATTGAATGCTGACAGCAAAGAGAAGGAAAACAATAACTTAGTGACAGAACAAAACAACAAAATAAATATAAATAACTTTGATAAAGTACATGATTGTTTGGTAATGTCTGCTTTGAAACTTACGAAGGGTAACGGTACCAGAGTCTGCAATGGAATCATTGAGCAGAATTCCAATTAGATTAGTATAATTGTTTCTTGCATAAAATGTGGTGTAATGGTTGATTCCCACAAAATCTAATGAACCCTTAACAAGAGAAGCCTCGGATTGCGAAAATTTTGGAAGCCTACTTCCTACTCTACTCCTCATGGAGCTTGGATAATCCCCAAACATCAAAGGATCAAGAAACCTGCCATTATGATATCAAAAAATTTAGTTTTGATCATGCCCTTCTCATTTTAATGGTGGGAGCATATCATAGGCCTTACTTTCAAATGTAAGCAAAAATGAGTCTTTTTACAAATCCTATATAGACATTGATGCCTTTGGACAGAAACTATTAAGAGTTCAATCTACGAGGTACTATTTGAACGACTTACCATCCCAGTTGAAAATCTTGAGCTCTCTGAGCTGCATCAATGTCTTCTTGGGTATTTGTTTCTGGCACATACCAAATGACATCAAAAGCTATCCCTAGAGATCCTTTCTGTATACTCTGCGGTAACCAAACTTAATAATGTTTAGGCTGTCTAATACAGTGTAAATAATTGCACAAGGAGCAGATCTAAACCTGAATAGGCTTTTAAAAGAATAATGAACTATTAAAACCTCTAATGCCAATGACACCCTGAATAATATTCTGCACTTGATTCATTATATTGCTTTCTTAATAAGATTACTACCAACACAATAGAATTCGTTTCTCCTTGAACTTATGTCTTTACTACAATTTTCATAAATTTTACCTTATATTTTTTCCTATAAATATCTGCTACTGCCGCATGAGAAAGTAGGACATTGTGAGCAACAATGTAAGGTTCAGTAGCAGAGTTCCCTGCCCTACAAAACAGGTGAAGGAGAATAGAGCATCGTCCAGGGGCTTGTAAACCAACATCATACCCTTGTGTGGCAAATGTATGTGGCTCGTTAAATGTGATCCAATGCTTCACCCTGTCCCCAAATTTCTGAAAGCATGTCTCAGCATAAGTTGAAAAGTCCTTTCTGTAGCACACAAGAATAAAATAACTATAAGCATATTTTCTCATTAATTACCATAATTTTAAAAGTATTGCAAGTGTTGTATTATATTTAGTACATGATCGAAGTGTTTAGCCATCCATTATACTTGTCTTCCAAGGCTTGACGTAGGTCCCAGTGATAGAGGGTCACATATGGTTCAATTCCTGCCAATGTAATGCATCGAGCAATGAGAAGCACTAAAGACATCTACATCCAAATAAATCGTTATTTGATAATGCCTACTATGACTAAGAACTTCGAAGATGCACACAACACCCTAGATGGAAATCGCATTTTATATTCACAACTAAAACATAATTGTAACAATTGGACAGGAATAAGAAGAGTTACCTTTGGCTAGTAAAGCGTTTATTATAATGATCAACTCCTGCTTGATTGATTTGGCCAGAGCCATCTAATACATGAAATGTTAGTGATTCAAATCAGCTTCTCAAGATTACGCATACTCAGAAGATTTCTAATTAATGCCTAATATACTCGATTAATAAAAGATTTCAGTGTTAAAATTATCCAACAGTCAGACTCAGAAAAGGGTTGAAATTCTTTCTGAACTTGGTATGCATCAATCCTTTTCTTCTGCATCTAGAAAGAGGGGCTGTAACATAGTATACTCCTAAAATTTTGCAACAAAAATTTGTAGCACTGTAGCCATTTACTACAAATTGTCATAAGATAAATCGCATAAAACAATGGTAGTAAATAATATTGAATCAATTGCTAATGGAATAAAAAGAAGTATGCAAACGCTTACTGGGAAATATCCGAGACCAAGAAATGGAAAATCGATAGGCATCCATCCCCATGTCCTTCATTAGTTGTACATCTTCCTACATTGAAAAACAATATGCAACTTTCAAAAACAAGCACTACCTTTGAACAACAGCTAAAAAAATTGTTGAACTGTATCATTAATTTGAAATGTTATTTTTACTGGACACTTTTCTTACATTTCTACCTTCTTAAGTGCCAACAGGTATAATGTTTTTAACTCTATCAATATTGACATGAGTGTAGCCATCTTTTCTTTAATAGTTTCATTCATCTATCAATAATTTTGCCTCTTAATTTTTTCTGCCTCATTCATAAAAGAAATAATAAGTAGTAGGAGTTAATCACAAAAAAAGTTCTTCAAACAATATATCATTCCATAATTTTTTATTGACCTTTTGTGAAATCCAATTCTTATTTAAAACACTCAACAAAGCACAAAACTTTTAGTAGTGATACCACCTAATAAAGAGATACCACTTAGAGTTAGTGCTTCAAATAGTAAACACCAAAAGGCAAAACCAATGCAGCAAACTTCCCACTCGATAGCACAACGAATACAAAACCTAAAAATAAAACTCATTACAAAAAAAGACTAGGTGAATTATAGCAGCATGTCACTTAATTTCACGATAAGTCTTCATCCATTGCCACTTAATAATCATAACTTTTCAAAGTACATAAACTTCGACACTTTCTAAAGAAAGGATATTTCACATGCGCTTGAAGACTTTTTTTCATCTAGGAGGTGACGATTGCGGGCCATTAAATCAGACATATTAGTGAAGACATTTTTTCAACATTCAATGATTCAACCGACCAAGTATTAATTAAATTACTATAATAATTAAATAATATCATAGCCATGGAGGTAAAAATAAATGAATTATTGATTTATTGGTTATTATTATTTAAGATACATCTAAAAATTAAAATAAAATATGTTATCGTACTTAAATTAAAATTTAATAATGTTATGTATAATAATAAGTTTAAATGTAGAATATAAAAAGAAAAACATTTTTAAATCGGTTCTAGATTTGTTACCAGTTCTTAAAATTGATTAAGATTAACATGTGTATAGTATTATTTTTTTTTTCAGAAAATGGAAGAAAACCTTACTCATATTGCATTGATGTTTTTTCCTTCAGAAGAAAATTTAAAAAATACATTTGTTCATTTTACTTGTAAAATTTTATATAAGATATCAAATCCAGAATGTTCAGACGTAATCTATGGTGTTATTTTTTAAATTGTAATGATTCAAATATAAATTTAATAATTTATAATGTTGATTTTATTTATCACGAAAAAGGGAATTTGTGAAGAAAAATAGGTTCCAAAACCAAAAATATTAACTGTTACTTACTTGGTATCGGTGGTACTGATCCACAGCAACATCAGCATTGCTGAAATCAAGTATGTTCCCTGCAAAAAAATGTTTAAATTTAAATATATCAACTTCATTGTATGACAATGTTCAAATTTAAAAGTATTTACTTTTCCTATTAGACAGATTATAAACTTTTTTATTATATGTTAACCTGAAAAGATTTTCATTATTTTTCATTGAACTAACACTCATATCTCCTCATTCAAGTTTTTGTCACATTAATAATATATTTTTAGTCAAAATTAATTATTAAAATGTAAAATTAAGAGAGAACTAATTACTTTTAATTTCAAGTGGCGGCGTCATTATCTACTTAATGGTTTTGCATGAAAGTCGTTTTTTTACAGGAACAAGATTCAATGATTGATGAAAATTAAATTTGATGATTACTTTTGCGTAAACATGTTAAATAAATGATATATTATATAGAATAATTAGAGCAATAGTTTGATATAAGAATCTTACCAAAAGTATGAGAAAATGTATCCCACACAGATGGTCCCCTCCCATCTTCTTTCACTGCCCCTTCATACTACATTCAATACAAGTAAACAACATCATCAATTTCCAAAACCTTTTTAATTAAATTCTAATAAAAAATACTTGATAATTTTAATATGTGAAAGAAAAATATTCTTTTTGACTAATAAGATTAATAACTTCACACCATATTGTTTTTGTCTTTCCAAACTTGATTCATTTTCCACATTCACATTGTTACGAGTTTTGGAAGTAGATATTCTTGTTCAAACATCATTCTCCAAAAAGAAATCCAACAAACTATTATTAAGTAGAGGAAAAAATTAAAACCAACCCAAAAACTAAATTTAGAAATAAAATCAAACTCAAAATGTCAACGAGTGGACTTGGTATTGACCTTTTCCAGATTATTAATAATGATTACCATATATAAGAATAATTCTGGGATCATAAGGTTAAGTTAGATTCTCTTTAAGTCTTTAATGAAGTTTGGATTAAACAATTTGAGTCTCACTAAGCTACATAAAATGAATCGAACCTCACTAGATTCAATTATGATTTTTAACAGTTTCACTGCATAAAAAACTATACATTTCTACTCTACGGACAAAAATTGACGTATGTAATAAATCATTGGAAAATTCTACTCCTACAATTATTAACAACATTATTATAAAAGGAGAGAAAGAACGATAAATATATATAATTTCATAAATAATATAAAAAATAGAAAAGCTGTATAAAAGTAAAATTACTTTAAATAGTTTATTTTTAAAGAAAATAACATTCAGTTTCATTGTCTTTTTGTTGGGATTTATCTTATGCTGTTCTCCATGGAAGCTTGCATAAAACTCCTTTTTAATTATTTTAAAAAGTTTTATTAACAATTCCTATTCATTACACTGATTCCTCTAAAAAAATACATAAATGTGATCGTTGTAAGTAATAAAAAGAATAATAAAATATGAATCTATAATATTAATAAAAGAAATTTTTTCTTTTAACCAATTTTTAGTTTACATAATTATTTTAATTTAAATTCAAATAATCATTTATAATAAAAAGAACAACCAACACAAGATAAAAACAACTTACAATAAAATTATAAAAAAATATTTATTTTATTAATTTTTTTATTAGTATAAGAAAGAAGTAGATATAAATACCACTGATGTATAATATTACACTGTTTTCTAATGTCACTACGTGGTATCACTTTAGCATCATCGCCTTCCGTTTTTTAATATTTTATCACAATATTTTTAGGTAATTATCAAAACGACTGTTTTATTTTTTATTTATAGAGAAAGATAACACAGTTTCATCTAAAGAAGTTACGGTCATGTTAATAAGATTTAAAAAAAAATAGATCTCCAAAGCCGTGTGAACTTATGATTTCAATGAAATTTTTTTAATAAATTATAATTAGTGAGTTTTATGAATTTAATTAATGAATTTTATGAATTTAATTATAACTCATTAATTAAAACTTTTCACACAATTTTTAATTGATATTTGTTACGTTTTAAATTAATAATTTTCATAATAATTTACTTTCAGTGTTATACTAAAACGTATTTCTTTTACAGAGTGTAATTGTTTTTCTTTTCAACAATAAAAAAGGAAAAGGAATGAATATTTATGTCTATTAATTTTAAACAACAAAAAATTATTATTTAAAAAAAATATTATAAAGTAAAAGAAAATACTAGACAGAAATTATTAGATAGAAATAATAACTTTTTAAAATTAGTATTCTTAAATTCATTTTTTTAAATTAGTATTCTTTCATTTCTTTCACTTAATTTCTGTCTAAACATTTCTATCTAGTATTACTTTTTACTCGTATAATGTTTTTAAAAAATTGAATTTAATTTAAAATAATTGAGTAAGTTCAACTTTTTTATCTAAACATTTCTGTCCAGTGTTATTTCTTTTGCATTGTTAAATAAAGAAAACAATTACAAGTTTGATAAAAAAAAATAGAAATAGTGCTTAGTATAAAATTATAAATAATTATTATAAAAATCATTAATTTATTATGTATAACAGTATACCAAATAAAAATTGTGTAAAAAAATTAATTGACAGATTATAATTAAATTTATAAAATTTATTAATTATAACTCATTAATTATAACCTGTTAAAAAATATTTCTACCCAGATTCGACCATGTTAGTAGGATCTCATGATTTCTTTAAAAAAACTGTATCATATGACAAAACTTAATCATTTTTATAAATAAAAACTAAAAGACCGATTTCAATAATTCCCTAAAAATATTGTAATGAAATGGTGCAGAAACCTTGGAAGACAAAGTTAGTTAGTTAGCATATACTGAAGTTGGAAGAAAAGCATCTAAAGCCCAACGCCAAAAAAGCAATTGCATGAATACAAAGTGATCTTTAGTAAATATTTAATATATCAATACTATCTTTATCATTTTTATTTTCAAATTTATTTATTAAATAATCTATTTTTTTTCCTTTCTTATACTTAAGACTCACTCGCTTCAGTGGAATCAGCAACTTAAAAAAAATATAGACATTTTTTAATATTTATAAAATTATATTTATTATTTATAAAAAAATTTGTTAATATTTATTAAGATAATTTGTTATTATTTATCAAAATTGTTTCTTAATATTTTATTCAAAATTGTGTAAAATATTATCAAATAAAAAGTTATATTTTCAATATGTCTTTTAATTTTACTCACAATTAAGTCTAACATAAAAAAAAAGGTTAGGAAGTTAGTATATAAATACTTTCTAGAACTATCTAGATTGGATATAGAGGTAAATCCTTCTTATCAAGGAATTGTATTTATTTTCCGACTAAAGCAAAATACTTTTCAAACAAGTATGTTATTATTTTCCTATACCATTATTACCATTATTTTCTATATGAAACAACTTAATTTTCTACACTTTTATAACATATTGTGATTTTTTTTCTTGCAACAACTTAATATAGAAGGGAAGAATGTACAACAAATAATATAACCGAAGAAGATATACAGGACAAAAAAAGTAAGAAAACAAAAAAATCTTACTTTACTAATTTAAAATTAAAGGAGATTCTTTAAAATATATATACTAAGGAAGAAGAGAAAAATCACCAAAAAAAATAAAACTATTTTATTAATTTAAAATTAAAGGGCTTGAGAGAAAACAAAGAAAGATCAAACGTTAACTTCTTTTTCTAATTAAGTCAAATTCTTTTTTTAATTAAGTTGAAATGAGTGTAAGTCAAATGAACGTATGAGATAGAAAAGTTAACTTTTTTTTTTAATTAAGTCAAAATGAAAGTAAATCAAATGCGCATGTGAGATAGAGAAGTTAGCTTCTTTTTTTAATTAAGTCAAATGAGTGTGTAAGATAGAAAAAAAATAGATTATTTAAATAAATAAACTTAAAAATAAAAATAATAAGAATATTATTGATACGTAAAAATTTAGTAAATATAGAAATTACATCGTACAGAAAATATTTTATATTTTTTCAAACAAGTATATTATTATTTTTCTGTACCATTATTTTCTATATGAAACAACTTAATTTTCTACATTTTTTATAACATATTGTGATTTTTTTTCTTGCAACAACTTAATATACAACGAAGAATGTACAACAAATAATATAACGGAAGAAGGTATAGAGGAAAAAAAAAATTAAAAAACTAATCTAAAATTAAAGGAGATTCTTTAAAATATATTTACTAAGAAAGAAGAGAAACATTAACTTTCTTAAAAAAAAAAACCACAAAAAAAATCTTATTTTATTAATTTAAAATTAAAGAGAAAAAAAAAATCAATCGTTAACTTTTTTTAATTAAATCAAACGTTAACTTCTTTTTTTAATTAAAGTCAAATTTTTTTTAATTAAGTTAAAACCAATATAAGTCAAATGAATGTAAGTCAAGATAGAGAAGTTAACTTCTTTTTTTAATTAAGTTAAAATGAGCACAAGTCAAATGAGTATCTGAGATAGAGAAGTTAACTTCTTTTTTTAATTAAGTCAAAATGAGAGTAAGTTAAATGAAACTGTGAAATAGAGAAATTAACTTTTTTCTTTTTAATTAAGTCAAAATAAACGTAAGTCAAATAAGCATGTGAGATAGAGAAGTTAACTTCTTTTTTTAAATCAGTCAAAATAAGGGTAAGTCAAATAAACGTGTATGATAAAAAAATAGATTATTTAATAAATAAATTTAAAAATAAAAATATCATTACTACGTTAAAAATTTAGTAAATACAGAAAGTACATCATACAGAAAATATTTTATATTGGATAGAAAGTACTTTGTATTGTACTTTCTATAAAAACAGAGAAAACACAAAACACAACAAAAAAATAAAAATAAACAGAGAAAACACAAAACACAACAAAAAATAAAAATGGTTCGGAGGAAGGTGAAACGATGAGTGGTGTACGAACCTGAAAAGCGGAAGACGCAGTTCCGAAAACGAAGCCATTGGGGAAGCTCTGACGGTTTATCTCCGATGTGCACATTCGCATCTGAACAAATGCCATAATTGCCAATATCAAAGCAGCGCCTCCTCTAGAGGCCATGGTTAGAGAGAGAAGATTGAGTTGTGGAAGAGAAGAGAAGGGTGAAAAAGGGTATTAGAGATTGAGACTTTTGGGAGAATATATAGAGAGGAAAATTTTGGGAAGAAGATTGGTTAATTAAGATGGATATTTAGTGTGAATGGGGAGAAGAATAAATGCATGAAAGAAGATTAGTGGCATGTGATGGTAGGAGTGGCTATCAATTTAAAAACATATATCAATTTATATGTGTGATATCAATTTTAACATGTAACTCTTGATCAAATTCATCCATTTCCAATTATATTTGATTTCATTCCATATTTTTTATGATTAATGATTATATATTTATGATGATCTTTGCTATTAATCACTATAATTCTTATAAATAAAGAGTTAATATTATATTTATTCACTTATAAGTAGATAGTTAACCCTCAATCTTATATTTATTCACTTATATTATTTTTAATTTTATGTTTACTGACTAGGTCCAAGAATCTTCTGTAGGTAGATCTTCATTTGGTGTCTCATTAAGGGAGATTTGTCTTTATTTATAGGCTCTTTCAGGGTCAAAATTATTCTTAATAAATAAGAATTATGGTGTTAAATGAGAATTATAGTGATTAATAGCAAAGATCATCATAAATATAGGAAATATACAATCAATAGTCATAGCTCACTTAACACTTAAGTGAAATATTGACTAAGAGCAAAGTTGAATTGCAGCTTTATTCTCCAGCAAAAATAGGCTGAGAGTATGAGAATACTTGAATCTCTGATTTATTTTCCATAGGTGAAAATCTTTTCCTTGAGAGAAAATATCAGAAAATCAACTTCATGCAACATAATCAATAAAGTTTTCCCAAAATCCATTTAATAAATACAACTTTCAAACATATTCAAAATGATTAGTAAAATCATAATTTGTTCAAATATCATCATTTGATCATTTCAATTCAACCTTGACTATTTAACTATACCCATTCACATGAAACTCACAACTAAGACCTAGAAAGCCATATGAATTAACTCCACTCATCTAAATTATATTCTAAACTCATTTTAAGGAATTATATACCTTAACATGCATAATCTAGTCACTATATTAACTTCTCAATGACTGTATACAAATCAAAACATTTTAAAACAAATCATCTATTAATCAAAACAATAATCCAATAAGTAATGATAGCATGGCCAAGGCATGCAAGAATGCCTTTGATACTTGTAAGGTAAACCTTTAATGCTAAAACAATTTAAAACGATAAATATGTGACAAGTATTTGAATACTTAAGTGGACTGTTTTGATATGTTTAAGCAGGTATTTGCTTCTCCAGATGATTTGCTAAAGTGGGCAAGAATGATTAGTAATAGCTCTGGGTTTGTAATTGTTATAATAAGGTCAGATACTGCAAATGACAACGAGGAAGGAAGACAAATGTTCTTTTGGGTTGCAAGAGATGAGGTAAATACATGCAATATAAGAAGGATTTAGATGTAACTGAACTAGATAACTCAACTGCTAGTTCAATTCTTTGATGCAGCTGTCCAAACTTACTCAATTTCTTCCCATGTGAAACTATTTTCATCTCACTATGATCCTACACCAAACATACAATTATATTTCATCAAACAATTATAACTTTACAATTTTCCATCATTTAAATTATCAAAATAATTTACCACACCACTCCAAAATGTCATAGCCACGTGGTGTTCACAACCTTTCAACAACGACAGATCATATGGATCTCTAGGATATCCTTGAGGTTGTACATTAACATGTTCCTCAACATTCTCTTCAATGTTAGCTTCCTCATCAATAATATTTGAAGGATCACCACGATCTCTACGTCTTACTGAAGCATGATAAGTACCATTCTTTAGTGCTTTTTATACATTATAAATTGGAGTATTTGTGGGCTTAAGTGATCGTTAAGATAATAATCACCTCTGAATTGAAAGTTTTTGGATTTACTTTGTTAATTTGAGTCATGAGTCAAGAGAAGATATTTGATCTTAATTATTGTGAATTTCAGGTGATAAGAATGAAGGAAACTAGAGCTTGGAAGTTGCATGAGAAGAAGAAATAGAAAAGATTTGAAAAGAAGAGTTATTCAAGCTGCAGAGGAAAATTCGTCCAGGCAACATTGGAGCGAGGCAATCTCGCCCGAGCGAGGATGGTTTCGCCTGGGTGAGATCAGTCCAGAGAGCACATCAAAATCTCGCCCGAGCTAGGATGGTTTCGCCTGGGCGAGATCAGTCCAGAGAGCACATCAAATTTGCACCCAAGCGAGGTGTTTTCGCCCAAGCGAAAAGTCACTTATCCAGAACCCGAAAGAACGCGTTAAAAGGGAATTTAGGGTTTTAGAAAGGGGATCTGGATTGGGAGGAACTGTCGAGCCGAAAAGAACAAGAACTACTGAGGATTCCTGCTCTTCTTTGCATCTTTGAAGTGTAATGGCTACTATGAGTAGCTTAGTTCCGCAACTTTGGGATTGAATGTAACTTCTTGAACTCATTTGTATTTTGGTGATTTTAAATATAATATTCAGTTTCTACTCCATTGCTATTTTCATCTTATGCTTAATGCTTGATTTTATCTGATCAATAGAGTCTCGATTTTGATTCTTAAACTTAACTGGAAAGTATTTTTGAGTTTCCGACCTAGATGAAAATAGTCGATATATTGGAATACTAGGGATAGGTTTCGATATATTGATTGTGTATTACATCCGTTTTTAACGCTGGGTAATTTACTAAATAGCTGAGGAATCAGTGTTTAGGAGATTTCCTTATGAATTTCATATCAGAGGAATCAGTGTGAATGATTTTAATTTGTGCATCAATTGAGAGTAGTTACAAATATTGCATTTTATTATCAATTCCAAAATACGAATGAGGGAAAGAGATAAAGTTCAATCCCAAAGTCCTTCTAGATCTTACAAACTCCGTTTTTTAATTGTTACTTGTTTTTAATTGTTCTTTTACGTTCTTGACTCAACTTATCATCAAATCTTCGTAAAACCTTTACTTACTTAGTGAGTAGTGACGCTAAAGTTTAAAACAAAACTGTTCTCTGTGGGATCGACATCCTTACTTCATAAATTTATACTACTTGTGACTCGGTACACTTGTCGGATAAAAGTCATAACAAAGCAGTAGGCCGTACACGATCTAATTGAGATCCTGCGTCCCGCGTCCTCACCATTATGTTGTCCAGTAACAAACATCCAAAAACAGTAATCAATAGTCTCAAAAGTTGTATGGTGACAATCTACAAATAATGTAAAATAAATAAATAATGTATGGTGAAATAACATACTTGATTCTCCATTCCAAATACTATTTTTTAATCAGCGATAAAGAATTTCATTAAATAGGGATAATAAGGTTACCCCAACCTATATATAAAACGCGCATACATACACAAAAATGCACACACATAGGGTAGTATAGCCTCAACCCAAAAAAAATATACCCCATAGATATTTATCCTGCCAACAGAAAAAAGAAACAAACAGGACCTCATTTACATGAGTTAAGACCTCAACCTTAAGTAGGTCATCATACATCAAAAAAATATAATTAACGCCTTGTCAACACCCGATTTTGTCCGAGTAATCTTTTAAATTAAAGCATAATGATAAAAATGAATAAAGAAAAAATGAATAATAACATAAAAATATATTTATTAGTTTAAGTTTTCTTGAAAAAAGAAAATGATAAAATAAAATAAAGATAAAAGAAAAAAATTACAAAAAATTGAATTTTTCCATTAAAAAAAGAAAAGGTGGATTTTTTTAAAAAAATAATAAAATAAATAATTAATAATAAAAAAACGAAAAATAACAAGAAAATAACAAAAATATCTAAATTAAAACAACAAAATCTGAAAATTAAAAAAAAAATAATAATAAAAAACAAATATAACAATAAAAATAACTGCTTTCAAACTTGATTTGCCAGTTTTAAAAAAAAGTAAATAATAATAAAAACAAATATAACAATAAAAATAATTACTTCCAAACTTGATTTGCAAGTTTTAAAAAATAAATAAATAAATAAAAAAGGGTTCTGCTTAAATAAATTTTATAAAAGTAAAAAAAGTGGAGTAGTTTAGATTTTTTTTCATCTGTTAATATTTTTTTATAAAATAATAAAACAAACAAATAATACAAAATTTAAAATAATAACGATAAAAGAAAAAGAGAGACTCTTTTAACTCTCTAACTGCCCAGAATCCCATAAAAATCTCCACCATCCCTATTCTTTCTCCAACAGAACTCCTCAAGTGGACTGATAAGGAAAAAACAAAAAAAAGGAGATGGGAGAACGAGAAAAAAGAGAGAAGAGAGGAGGAGGAAAAAAAGAGAGAAAGGATCACTGATAAAGAGAGAACACGTTAAAAATAGAGAAAAAGTAGAGAAAAAGTAGAGAAAAAGTAGAGAAGATTGATTCTCCTGTCTTACTATCCACACTCAGTTTAAAACTGAGAAACAAGAAACTTTTGGAAAGGAGACTATCATTTTTGAAGAATGCAGGTATGATTTGTAAGGTTTAGATTTTCATATGGATCTTGAAGTTTGAAATTTGTAAATCATGTGTTCTTATCTTCTTGTGATGGTTTTTTTTTTATTTCTTCATCATTTCATTTTCATATAAAGATAAAAAAAGTAAAAAAAGGAGGTCCTTTTGCTCTTTATAACATTTTGTTTTTCTTCCTTATTTATTAAATAATAAAAAATTCATCATCTTCCATCTTCCATACATTCTTCTATGTATTTATCCATGTATTTTATGCTCCAAAAATCACTCCAAAACAGCCTCAAATTGACTTCCGCAGTCACCGTCATTTTTTTCGCGCCGCCGTCGTCATACCGTACCGCTGCCGCCGGCCCCGCGCCGCCACCGTTGGCCCCACACCGCTGGCCCCGTGCCGCCGCCACTCCTTCCTCATCACTGCTGCCGCTTTTGGTTCATCATGAGTGAAGAAAGGTGGTGGTGGCTTAGGGTTAGGGTGGTGGTGGCTTACGGTTTAGGAGTTGGGCCATTCTTCCTGCACCTCCATTAATTTGGATTTACACTCTAGCTCTTCACAATTACCAAAATGCCCTTAGCCCAAGTTGAGTTTTTATTGGTGGGATCTACTTCCTGCACCCCCATTAATTAAGTTTTACACTCCAACTCTTCAGAATTACCAAAATGCCCTTAGCCCAAGTTGAGTTTCTTATTAGTGGCGTTACTTCCTGTACCCCCATTAATTAAGTTCTGCGCCCACACTCTCCACCGTTACCAAAATGCCCTTAGCCCAAGTTGAGTTTCTTATTAGTGGCGTTACTTCCTACACCTCCATTAATTAAGTTTTGTACCCACACACCCATGCCCTTAGCCCAAGTTGAGTTTTATTGAGTCATGTTTCATTTTTGCATGCATGATTTCATTAAAATTAAAATGTCAATTCTATGTTGCATATAACTGTCGCATGTTATTTTCCAACACGAAATTTGATATATACACTGTTCCTCAAAGTCCAGGCTTTAAACCTGGCACCGTTCCTCAAAGCCCAGGCTTTAGACCTGGCACTGCTCCTCAAAGCCCAGACTTTAAACCTGGCACTGTTTCTCAAAGCCTAGGCTTTAAACCTGGCACCGACGCCATTCACTTACCCTACTTTTAAACACAAGCTTTCAAAAATTCTGAAATATCAAACCGATTAACAATTTTATCAACAAAGAACTACGTAACCCTGATTCTCCATCCCTGATGGAGATACGTAGGAGCAAGGTCAAACCTTGTCGGGCTCCCTAAAACCAAAAAAAGTATTTTGTTTGTTTTATCTTAATCTCTTTCTTAGGAAAATAAGTGTTTTAAAAAATACACTCAGACTACTTATTTAATTAAAGGGACCGTGTTAGGACGGGCGTTGTGGGGGTGCTAACACCTTCCCCACACGTAACCGACTCCCGGACTAGAAATCCGTTTTCGTAAACTTGCCTTATCTTGTTTTTGGTTTTCCATAGTTTTTCCTAATAAACTATGGTGGCAACTCCTCTGTTTTGAAAATTAAAATAAATTATTTTTTATTTGCCGTCCCCGTCGTGGCCCCGGTTGCGACACGCCTAATCAATCCCTATCACAACATCACCATTGTCCAGCAATTACAAGGCAAATACATAGTTTTTATGCTATGCATCATAACTCAGCACCACTACATCCATAAGACTTTAGAACTTCTTGCAAAAATAAGAGTCAAGTTATGGCATTTATAGTAATAAATGAAAGACAACAATGTCATGCCCACTACCACCTGTTCTCTTAGTCTTTCAACATTTTTATGCATTCCAAAGATGTAATAACCTAATCATCAGAATAAGAAAAAATAGGAAATTCTTAAATTTAGCTCTTATAACAGCTTATGTTTTAGCTTGAATTGTAGAGAAAACCTCTACAATATCATACCCTGTTCTTAAAAGCAATATCATTTCTTAAGTTCCAAATAGACTACACTATTGTCAGCCATAACACTATCCACACATCAGTCCCACTCCTACCCATCCCAAAAGCACAAAACCCCAGAAAGTGCTTTTTAGCCGCACAATGGTGTACAAATTGCACCCCTAGCCACCCTCCACACCTATTCCATAAACTCCTAAACACTTTACAAATAAAAAATAAATGACTTGAATCTTCTTCACCTAAATTACACAACACACACAAAGTACTCCTACCTACCCCATTCCAAATACTATTATTGAAGACATTTGCATCAAAACAAAGTCAAAAAAACCATAATCCACCAATAAGCATGAAAACACGTTAATTTTTTTTTTTCAAAAAAGGTGTTCATTTTGGAAAACTTTTTCCGTAAGCCATTTTTGGAAAATGTTTTCCGTGATGAACACTTTTTTCAAAAAAAACATTAGATACGGACGTACGAAAAATGATTTCCAGAGTTCAAAAAAATAACCCACCCCCTCTATCAAAACATTACAACACCTCTTTTGTTGCAATGCTTCACCAAATTAAACCAATACCAAATCAAAATCATCCACAAAATCAAACAAATCCATCAAACAATACATATTTTCAAATCAAACCAATGCTTCACGAAAAAAAACGAAGGCTTACCTTCAAAATATCTCTAATGTTCAAAGCTTCTCGTTGCTCCTCCACTACTACTCTGCCGTCGTCGTACTCTTCTGTGTTGCCCGTTGTTCCGCCTTCAACCTTCGTCGTCGTTAACCTTTAATGTCGTAGCCACTGTAGCTCCTCTGTCGTTACCCACCAAACCTCTTCTCTGTTTTCACAAAATCACAAAAATCCTAACTTTCCCTTTGAATATCCTCGCAAGAAGGATTATGAAAAATGGATGGGGTGCAAGAAGCAATTATGAGGGTGCAGGAAGCAATTGCCATCACAGGGGTGCAGTTGCGAGCCTACGTTTCTTGGCCCGTTTACGCCCTCTTACTCTTTTTTCTAACAACACTTCCCTTAAGCCTAGTACGAATTATAGTTAAATAACTATTTAATTATATGTATGATTATATTAGTTATGTTATATTAAAAATTATTTAAATATAATAATTTTTTTAAAATATTTATATATTATAAGATGATAAACGTTATTTTATATTTCATATTTTTATTATTTTAAAACAATAAATTTATAAAATTAATTTTTATTAAATAAAATTCATGCTACACTCTATAATATCTATATAAAGTCGCTAATTTTAAATCAACTAAAAGCATTGAAGTTAATCTTTAAGTGATTTTAACTTATTAAAATACTGTTTTAGTTTGCAACACAAATTGTGCAACTTCATAAAGTTTTGTTTTAATTTGCTAACCTGTTGATAAAGTTTTGTTTTAGATAATTAAAAGTGCTTTTAATTGTCAAACCAAAGTTAAGTTCCTTACTATTTTAAATACAGATTTATCTAAACATTACATGTAAAGTGAAATCTTGAAAAAAAATTTAAAGATGAGTTTTGCATTCTAGTAAACACTTTCTTGGAGTTATTCATTAAGAACCATTGAATTAATACCATAATATGATATGCTTCCTGTGAAGATGATTATTTTTTTTTCTTTTATAACTTTTTGGTAAATTTTTCTAGAAGACCTTGTATTTTTATTTTTTTTTGTTTTGTATTCTTTTATATCGTTAGTTTTTTATTAGGATAATCAAGTTGTTCTTGTGATATTAAATATTGAAGGGTTCAAGACCGTGTTGTGTATGATTTTCTTGTTTTCTTGAAAATGTTATAAAACTTGAAAATTAGTTTATTAAATTAATTAGAATAATTAAACAACTAGATATAATTATCTTATGAGAATGAACCAGTATAATTCTTTTGTATTTTTTTCCTACTCTAATCTCTTATGACTTTCATTTGTTTAAAGAATATTGAATAGAACATTCCTAACAATTGAATTTAAAGAATATTAATATAACATTGCTATCAATTGAAACTAGATTTTTAAAAAATCGATTGATTCATTATTTATTTTGCAAATTGTGGTTGTAGAGTACTTATTACTAGAATAAGGTTGTTGATTTGATAGTATAAATCGAGTAGATTAAGATATTAAGCTGTAAAAAATTAAATGAGGTTATTATATAAAGCTTTGCCTAAGGGGCACTTATCTTGATTACATTAAACTTTATTGATGGAAGAAGAAGCTTCAACATAAGTCAAATGTTTGTTTTTTATGGATTCTATTTAACACATGTCTCGTGGGAGGTGTTTTAGTCTTTTTGACCTTTATAGAAGCAAAGGATAAGTATGGTTATATAGTCCCTTAGAGTTTGGTTAAGGGAAGAGATGACAGTGGTTATATCATTCCTTATATTTTTGTGCAAACGAGGTATATAATTTTAAAAATCCTTGATAACTTCGAAACAGGTAGCCTTGTATATATTATTATATTTTGTAAAGCCTAATGTACTTTGGTTATTGTAAACAAATGCATATAATTAAAAAAGTTGATTCACAAATCATTCTTAAATCTAATTTTTATTATAATAAGCTTCAAACATAAGAATAAATTTCAAAATCATATCAATTCAAATATAATCAAATACAATTTTGTTTAATTCCAATCACATATTTTCACATTTATTTAGTAGGATTCAAGAAGCTCTTGAACCATTGGACTGATTGTTTGGGATATCTTTTCTGCTTGTCTTTGTAATCCACAAAATACAGACCAAATCTAGAACTGTATCCAGCTGACCACTCCCAATTGTCCAGTAATGACCAAACAAAATAGCCTTTCACATTGCAGCCATCTCTGCAAGAAGCCAAATCAATACTTCATTAGTTTACTGAATTACAAAATTGTTCATGCAATTTTCCCAAAACTCTGATACAAGTAATAACAACCATTACATACTTGATAGAAGCCAACAAGTAAGATAAATAGCCACTGTGGTATTTAATCCGTTTTTCGTCCTTTCGAGCATCCTTAATGGAGATAAATGGACTATTTGGATCATCCATCCCTGTGACAGTCATGAGAAAAAAATATTTAGCTTACAATTTTCACCCATTGCTACCATTTTATTCTACTGAAAAATGGAAAATAGATTGCATTCCATATTATGGAACATGAAACTACAAGGTTCTACTACATATAATTTGAAGCTATATCATATCTAGCCCTGAGAAAAATAATACAATGAGTCATTGTGAACTTTACATAATATACTTCATCAAACACCAAGTATCAACTAAGTAATCTATGGATTTGACTCTTTGAGTTATTCACTTTAAAGAAAAACAAAGAAATCTCAATACTTAGACGAGAAAATTAATGAAGTGGATTTTAACATGTAACTGTCAGATTGTTTAACCTTTAAAATAAGTAAACTTGACAAACATTAAAAAACCTATAAATCTACTTGTTTCATTAAATAAACACAAACAAACTTGCAATTTAGGTTATATGTAAATATCTTAATGCCAAATTGTACTCTAGAATTTTTGTAGAATGTAAGAATTCGAATATTACCATTTTCCGTGATATAGACAGAAGGGTTTCCGTACTTTTCTTTGATGTAAATCATTAAGCTTCTCATGCTTTGTGGCACAATATACAACCATATAGAATTTGCCTGCAAGACGAAATTTACATAATTAACAAAAAAATTGCATATATTCACTAAGTAGCTCTCGTTATCATAGATAAATTATAATAGACATGAAAGAGAGAAAATCCAAGACAAGACACTCTTATTCTTTTGTCACAAGTTTTGCTGGCAAATATCGAATTATAATGATGAATACTTTTGAATCCTCTAGATTAGTAGCTTCCAGTACCAAAATTTAATCTGATTATGGTTTATTCTCAAGCAATTGTCATTACAGTATCTGAATGAGACAAAAAATCAGTCGTTTATGGCTTACCCTTTCCGAAATAGCTTTAGTGCCATTGAATGCTGACAGCAAAGAGAAGGAAAACAATGGCTTAGTGACAGAACAAAACAACAAAATTATAAATAACATTGATAAAGTAAACGATTGTTTGGTAGTGTCTGCTTTGAAACTTACGAAGGGTAACGGCACCAGAGTCTGCAATGGAATCATGGAGCAGAGTTCCAATTAGATTAGTAGAATTGTTTCTTGCATAAAATGTGGTGTAATGGTTGATTCCCACAAAATCTAATGAACCCTTGACAAGAGAAGCCTCGAGTTGCGAAAATTTTGGAAGCCTACTTCCTACTCTACTCCTCATGGAGCTTGGATAATCGCCAAACATCAAAGGATCAAGAAACCTGCCATTATGACATCAAAAATTTAGTTTTGATCATGCCCTTGTTCTCATTTTAATGGTGGGAGCATATCTTAGGCCTTACTTTTCAAATATAAGAAAAAATGAGTCTTTTTACAACTCCTATATAGAACTTCTGGTGAAAACAATTTTCTCTTCTTCTTATTCAGGCATTTCATTGATGCCTCTGGACAGAAACTATTAAGAGTTCAATCTATGAGGTACTATGTGAACGACTTACCATCCCAGTTGAAAATCTTGAGCTCTCTGAGCTGCATCAATGTCTTCTTGGGTATTTGTTTCTGGCTCATACCAAATGACATCAAAAGCTATCCCTAGCGATCCTTTCTGAATACCCTGCAGTAACCAAACTTAATAATGTTTAGGCTGTCCAATACAGTGTAAATAATTGCACAAAGAGCAGATTTACACCTAAATAGGCTTATAAAAGAATAATGAAGTATTAAAATCTCTAATGCCAATGACACACTGGATAATATTCTGCACTTGATTCATTATATTGCTTTCTTAATAAGATTACTACCAACTGAATAGAATTCGTTTCTCCTTGAACTTATATCTTCACTACATTTTTCATAAATTTTACCTTATATTTTTTCCTATAAATATCTGCTACTGCCGCATGAGAAAGTAGGACATTGTGAGCAACAATGTAAGGTTCAGTAGAAGAGTTCCCTGCCCTACAAAACAGGTGAAGGAGAATAGAGCATCGTCCAGGGGCTTGCAGACCAACATCATACCCTTGTGTGGCAAATGTATGTGGCTCATTAAATGTGATCCAATGCTTCACCCTGTCCCCAAATTTCTGAAAGCATGTCTCAGCATAATTTGAAAAGTCCTTTCTGTAGCACACAAGAAAAAAATAACTATAAGCATATTTTCTCATTAATTACCATCATTTTAAAAGTATTGCAAGTGTTGTATTATATTTTGTACATGATCGAAGTGTTTAGCCATCCATTATACTTGTCTTCCAAGGCTTGAGGTAGGTCCCAGTGATAGAGGGTCACATATGGTTCAATTCCTGAAAATATAATGCATCAGGCAATGAGAAGCACTAAAGACATCTACATCCAAATAAATCGTTATTTGATAATGTAATGCCTACTATGACTAAGAACTTTAAAGATGCAGACAACACTCTAGATGGAAATCGCATTTTATATTCACAACTAAAACATAATTGTAACAATTAGACAGGAATAAGAAGAGTTACCTTTGGCTAGTAAAGCGTTTATGAGTTTGTTATAATGATCAACTCCTGCTTGATTGATTTGGCCAGAGCCATCTAATACAAAAAATGTTATTGATTCAGATCAGCTTCTTAAAATTACGTATACTCAGAAAATTTCAAATTAATTACTAATATATTCGATTAATAAAAGGGTTAAAATTCTTTCTGAACTTGGTATGCATCAATCCTTTTGTTCTGTATCTAGAAAGAGGGGCTATAAGTTATAACATAGTATCTCCTAAGATTTTACAACAAAAATCTGTAGCACTGTGGCCATTTACTACAAATTGTCATAAGATAAATCGCATAAAACAATGGTACTAAATAGTATTGAATCAATTGTCTATCCGAATAAAAAGAAGTACGAAAACGCTTACTGGGAAATATCCGAGACCAAGAAATGGAAAATCGATAGGCATCCATCCCCATGTCCTTCATTAGTTGTACATCTTCCTACATTGAAAAACAATATGCAACTTTCAAAAACAAGCACTACCTTTGACCAACAGTTAAAGAAATTGTTGAACTGTATCATTAGTTTGAAATGTTATTTTTACTGGGCACTTCTTACAACATGTATAATGTTTTTACCCCTATCAATATTGACACGAGTGTAGCCATTTTTTCTGTAATAGAATTCATCTATCAATAATTTGCATCTTAATTTTTGCTGCCTCATTCTTAAAATAAATACTAATTAGTGGGAGTTAATCACAAAAAAAGGTTCTTAAAAAATATATCTTTCCATAATTTTTTATTGACCTTTGTGAAATCAAATTCTTATTTAAAACACTCAACAAAGCACAAAACTTTTAATAGTGATACCACTTAATAAAGAGATACCACTTAGAGTTAGTGCTTCAAATAGTAAACACCAAAAAGCAAAACCAATGCTGCAAACTTCCCACTCGATAGCACAACGAATACAAAACCTAAAATTAAAACTCATTACAAAAAAAGACTAGGTGAATTATAGCAGCATGTCACTTAATTTCACGATAAGTCTTCATCCATTGCCACTTAATAATCATAACTTTTTCAAAGTACATAAACTTCGACACTTTCTAAAGAAAGGATATTTCACATGCGCTTGAAGACTTTTTTTCATCTAGGAGGTGACGATTGCGGGCCATTAAATCAGACATATTAGTGAAGACATTTTTTCAACATTCAATGATTCAACCGAACAAGTATTAATTAAATTACTATAATAATTAAATAATATCATAGCCATGGAGGTAAAAATTAAAATAAATTATTGATTTATTGGTTATTATTATTTAAGATACATCTAAAAATTAAAATAAAATATGTTATCGTACTTAAATTAAAATTTGGACAATATTATGTATTAATAATAATAAGCTTACATGTAGAATAAAAAAAACATTTTTTAATCGGTTCTAGATTTGTTACCGGTTCTTAAAATTGATTTTATGATTTCTTTGAATCGATTATGTGATCAATTTACCAGTCCAATTTTTAAAATAGAGGTAAGGCAACCCAAGCAAAAATAACATTTAAATTAAAAAAAAAAAAAAACGCTTAAATAACTTTTTCATCTCTTTGTATATTTGTGAATTTTTCATCTAGTTCTCAAATATATTTTTTTCCATCTAATCTTCGATAAAAAAATTATTTCTATTTTGATTCTTGTTATCATTTATTAGCATCCGTTAAGTGAGATATTAATTATTGAATAAGATTAACCTGTCTGTAGTTTCTTTTTTCTTTTTCCAGAAAAGGGAAGAAAGCTTACTCATAATGCATTCATGTTTTTTCCTTCAGAAGAAAATTTAAAACATACATGTGTTCATTTTACTTGTAAATTGTAATCATTCAAATATAAATTTAATAATTTATAATGTTTATTTTATTTTTCACGAAGAAGAGGATTTGTGAAGAAAAATAGGTTCCAAAACCAAAATTAGTAACTGTTACTTACTTCGTATCGGTGGTACTGATCCACAGCAACATCAGCATTGCTGAAATCAAGTATCTTCCCTGCAATAAAATGTTTAAATCTAAATACATCAACTTTACTGTAGGACAATATTCAAATTTAAAAGTATTTACTTTTCCTATTATGAGACAGATTATAAACTTTTTTTTATTATATGTTAACCTGAAAAAAAAATCATTATTTTTTATTGAACTAAAACTCACATCTCCTCATTTAAGTTATTGTCACATTAATAATATATTTTTAGTCAAAATTAATTATTAAAATGTAAAATTAAAAGAGAACTAGTTACTTTCAATTTCAAGTGGCGGCGTCATTATCTACTTAATGATTTTGCATGAAAGTCGTTATTTTACACAAAAAAGATTCAATGATTGATGAAAATTAAATTTGATGATTACTTTTGCGTAAACATGTTAAATAAATGATATATTATATAGAATAATTAGAGCAATAGTTTGATATAAGAATCTTACCAAAAGTATGAGAAAATGTATCCCACACAGATGGTCCCCTCCCATCTTCTTTCACTGCCCCTTCATACTACATTCAATACAAGTAAACAACATCATCAATTTCCAAAACCTTTTTAATTAAATTCTAATAAAAAATACTTGATAATTTTAATATGTGAAAGAAAAATATTCTTTTTGACTAATAAGATTAATAACTTCACACCATATTGTTTTTGTCTTTCCAAACTTGATTCATTTTCCACATTCACATTGTTACGAGTTTTGGAAGTAGATATTCTTGTTCAAACATCATTCTCCAAAAAGAAATCCAACAAACTATTATTAAGTAGAGGAAAAAATTAAAACCAACCCAAAAACTAAATTTAGAAATAAAATCAAACTCAAAATGTCAACGAGTGGACTTGGTATTGACTTCTTTTAAATTATTAATAATGATTACCATATAAGAATAATTCTGGGAACATAAGGTTAAGTTAGATTCTCTTTAAGCCTTTAATGAATCAAATCTCACTAGATTGAATTATGATTTTTTTAACAGTTTCACTGCATAAAAAACTATACACTTCTACTATACGGCCAAAGATTGACGTATGTAATAAATCATTGGAAATTTCTACTCCTACAATTATTAACAACATTTCTTTTACAATTCTTAAAGAAATATAAAAGGAGAAAAAGAACGATAAATATATATAATTCCGTAAATAATATAAAAAATACAAAAGCTGTATAAAAGTAAAATTACTTTAAATAGTTTATTTTTAGAGAAAATAACATTCATTTTCATTGTCTTTTTGTTGGGATTTATCTTATGCTGTTCTTCATGGAAGCTTGCATAAAACTCCTTTTTAATTATTTTAAAAAGTTTTATTAACAATTCTTATATATTACACTGATTCCTCTAAAAAAGTTACATATATGTGATTGTTGTAAGTAATAAAAAAAATCATGAAATATGAATCTATAATATTAATAAAAGAAATTTTTTCTTTTAACAAACTTTTAGTTTACATAATTATTTTATTTTAAATTCAAATAATCATTTATAAGAAAAAGAACTACCAACACAAGAAAAAAACAACTTACAATAAAATTATAAAAAATTACTCATTTTAATAATATTTTTATTAGTATAAGAAAGAAGTAGATATAAATACCACTGGTGTATAATATTACACTTTTTTTCTAAAGTCACTATGTGGTATCATTTTAATATCATCACCTTCCGTTTGTTAATATTTTATCACAATATTTTTAGGTAATTACTAAAACTGAGAGTTTTATTTTTTATTTATAGAAAAAGATAACACAGTTTCATCTAAAGAAGTTAGATCATGTTAATAAGATTTTAAAAGAAATAGATCTGAAGTCATAGAAGGGAAGTCGTGTGAACCTATCATTTCAATGAAACCTTTTTAATAGATTATAATCAATGAGTTTTATAAATTTAATCAATAATTTTTATGAATTTAATTATAACTCATTAATTAAAACTTTTCACACAATTTTTAATTTATTAATTAAAACTTTTCACGCAAATTTTAACTGATACATTGTTAAGTATAATAAATTAATAATTTTCTTACATAATAATTATTTTCAGTTTTATACTAAAAAATATTTCTTTTACTAACTATAATTGTTTTTCTTTTTAACAAAGCAAAAAGAATAAACATTTATGTCTATTAATTCTAAAAAGCAAAAAATTATTATTTAAAAAATTATTATAAAGTAAAAAATAATACTAGACAGAAATGATTAGATAGAAATAATAACTTTTTAAAATTAGTATTCTTAAATTCAATTTTTTAAAATTAGTATTCTTTCATTTCTTTCACTTTGTTTCTGTCTTTATCTAGTATTACTTTTCACTCGTATAATATTTTTAAAAAATTGAATTTAATTTAAAAGAATTGAGTAAGTTCAACTTTTTTATCTAAACATTTCTATCCAGTGTTATTTCTTTTGCATTGTTAAAAAAGAAAACAATTACAAGTTTGATAAAAAAAAAATAGAAATAGTGCTGACTTAAAATTAAAAATAATTATTACAAAAATCATTAATTTATTATACATAACAGTATACTAAATAAAAATTGTGTAAAAAAATATTAATTGATAGATTATAATTAAATTCATAAAATTTATTAATTATTACCTCCTAAATAAATTCACTCAGATTCTACCACGTTAGAGGATCTCATGATTTCTTTAAATAGAACTGTACCATGTGACAAAACTTACTCATTTTTATATATAAAAAATAAAACACGGATTTTAATAATTCCCTAAAAATATTGTAACGAAATAGTGCAGAAACCCACAAAGTTAGTTAGTTGGCATATACACATTATGAAGTTGTAAGAAAAGCATCTAAAGCCCAAAGCCCAGAAAAGAAGAAGAAGAAGAGTAAAGACATGGCTATGGTTTTTCGCCTTTCTATCAAAGAGAGAGAAAAAAAAAACACAAAACACAACAAAAAAAAAAAAATGGTTCGGAGGAAGTTGAAACGATGAGTGGTGTACGAACCTGAAAAGCGGAAGAAGCAGTTCCGAAAACGAAGCCATTGGGGAAGCTCTGACGGTTTATCTCCGATGTGCACATTCGCATCTGAACAAATGCCATAATTGCCAATATCAAAGCAGCGCCTCCTCTAGAGGCCATGTTTAGAGAGAGAAGATTGAGTTGTGGAAGAGAAGAGAAGGGTGAAAAAGGGGTATTAGAGATTGAGGCTTTTGGGAGAATATATATAGAGAGGGAAATTTTGGGAAGAAGATTGGTTAATTAAGATGGGTCTTTAGTGGGAGTGTGTGAATGGGGAGAAGAATAAATGCATAAAAGAAGATTGGTGGCATGTGATGGTGGGGTGTTGAAGCCGAAATATGTATAATTTTTCACATTTTGTGAATAATTGCAGAGTTGCTTTCCCATTTTGTTTTCTTCAATACCATAAATTTTCTTTCTTTTTCTTTGTCTATATCTGTTGTGTGTTTGCTTCAAGCAAAATAGTAGAACTTTGTGTTAACTGTTTTCTTTACACTTAAAAACTCTCCAACCATTACTCTATTTCTTGTTGGGTTGTGTTTTCTTCTTTCGACTAATTCATACTTTTAAAAAATAACAAATAGCTCATTAATTTATGTGTTTCGAAATCATTTTTATTATATCTAAAGTTAAGATAATTAAGTTTAATTTTAATGTTCTGGAATATTTATATTCTCAAATATAATTGGGAAAGCTCTTCACATCATTTTTTTTAATCAAATAACCAATTAGGGGTATTTTAAATAGGGGAAAGTAATATATCGTTCAATTTGTAAATATAATAAAGAAAACAACAATTTTTTTGGAAAATATCTTATAAATAAGACGAGAGAAGTATGGCTTTTTTTAAGGCATATGTGTCATCCTACCTTTTACCTTTTCTTTTTTATAGTTTACCAATGTGATTTTTTTTTTTTTAATTGGAAACTTCAAGTGACTTTATTGCTCTTAAATATTTCATTTTTGAAAAATGTTTAATGATGTAAAATTTTATCAATAAAGCCTAAAATCTTATTTAATCTCACTTATAACGCCATTATTCGAGTGAAGAATCATTTAAGGTTGTCAATTTTTTTTATTCAGATTGATCACGAAAAAAAGATTATCTAATGCTCTTTACTCATCTTAGGAGATAACCAACAAAACGTAACGGATTTAAAACAAAGGATTAGGAATTTCAATTTTTTTTCTCTTGTTTTTTTTACCAAGTTTGCCTACTATTTTTATACTCAAAATATCTAAAAAAATAGACTTTTTCTTATGATGAGATTGCCTTTTATTTTTAAAAACAAATGTTAAAAGTTATAAATGAAGTTATCTTTATATAAATTGTAATACTCTTACAAAACTATCCACCTTATTTTATATTCAAAAGATGGTATATATAAAATATATAATATTTCAAATGTACAACTAAAGCATATAAAAGAAGAAAAAAAAATTATATATATATACAAAGTTTTACAAAAATAAAATTACAAGTTGAACTCTAATCTTTTATATATGTTATGTACTTGTACCTATATTTGTTTTTATATATTGTACAGTCATCACAAATCACAATACCAAATAATATATATATATATATAAAGATAAATTATTAAAATAAATTTTCAACATAATAAAAATATATATAAAGAAAACATGTGATTAGTTCACAATAATAAAATTTCAATCAAATACCAATATACAAAATCCATATATACCATACATTAAAACTCTCTACATTTAATTTGTTTACACTCATTTTCCCATTTTTTAATGTGTAACGTGTAAGAGTAAAACATATTTAAACCACCAATTTTTTTCTTACATTCTGAAATATCCTTTTGAGGTAAAAAAACAAAAGTTGTTTGTTCTTCTATAGAGAATATCTAAAAACATATATGTTTAATGTTTAAGTAAAATTAGTTTAGAGTGTGATTTTTAATTAAAAAAGTATTCGTATTTTTATTTTAAAAAACCAATTGTAAGCAATATTGGGCAAAAGCACATAGGTGCACTTTTCTTTCCGTTCTATCAAAAGGATGTAATTTTATTTTATTTTTATGAAAATGGGTAAGTTGTGTCAGGGAGACACAACTTTAAATGAAGGAGTCGTGCCACCGACTTTAGGTAGACGCAAAATTAAAACAAAAAAAAATTGAATTGAAGTCCTGTCATTGTAAACAAAATGAACTAAAGTCGTGCCAACGTGGCACAAAAACTTTAGTAGTAAAAATTTTTGTTGACTTTAGTTTATTTATTTTATACTGAATTCGCTTCATTTTTTTTACACTAAAGTCGTGTCTACGTTGGTATGACTTCAAGTGAAAAAAATCGTGTCTTCGTGACATGACTTCAAGTAAAAAATCGTGTCTCCAGAACACGACTTATCTATTTTTAGGAATAAAATTATACTCTTAGTAAAAAAACAAAAAAAAAATCTCCTCCTACTTTTGTCACAATATTAACTTAAATAGATGCTAGAATGTTTTTTTTTTTTTTACATTAATTAGCTTTATAAAAAAGAATAAATCTCATATTATAGTGTTGAACAAAGTGAAAAAAAATTAAACATTAAGAAAATATATGATCATTATATATTTTATTTTATATTTTATTTTATACTGATTTTAATTAAATATATAATAGTATTTAGTACTTCTTATTTTCATGCTTTAAAATATGTCAATACTCTTTAGTCTTTTATATTTTCTATTTTTAACTCATACATTTTTTTCAATTTTTTAACTTTTTCCTATTTTCTATTATATAAAAAGTGTTTCTAGCTTTTATAATTTTTTTAATTTTTAAATTTCTTATAACGTCATTCCATTGATATGAAAGGACATCAACAATTTAACAATTTTATATAGAAATTGGATAACGAGAAACGGAAAAAAAAAAATGCTATACCACAGAATTTTTTTAAGTATGCCTGATATATAAAATTATTCGTTCACTCTAATCATTAATGATAGGAACAATATCTACAAAAACTTTACCAACAATGTTAAAAGTTAAAACAAGATAGGATACACGCAAAAAATTAAAGAGTGTCATATCACGTTACTATATCAAACAATTAATTAAATAGGATATATTATTTATAACTATTTTATCATATTTTATTACTGACACGAGTTTTAAATATCATGGAAGTATTCCAACTAAAGCTGTTAACTATATATCATGATTGGCTATTTATTGGTCTTTAATACTGTGATTATTTCAATACTGATACTAACAGATAGGATAGAATTAATTGAAAAAACGAAAAGCCAAAATGAATAGTTTTGAAGTGACTATAAAACTCTAATGGATGGATATAATTAAATATCCTATTGTTATAAGTTTGATACATACAACTAACGAATTTCACATTTTTAGCAACTTGAAAACGTTGACTTTAGGTAGGTTTGAATAAATTTTTATTAATGGAATGCAAAATTCAAAATTTTAAATAAATATTAATAAAAAATATTATTTAATTTTAATTTTTAAGTTATAATAAATGATACATGGTCCTGATATATTTTCAAAATTGAAAATATTGAAAAATAGTTAAAAAAAAAAACACTCGAACACAAATATCAGACTCTATATTTCTCAAAGGTACACTTTTTGTATAAAATATTGCTGACATTAACTACAAACTATTGATATAAAAAAAATTAAAATCAAAATTATTTAATTTTATCCTTTTTATCAACAAAATAATAGAATAAATAGAAAACACAAATACATGCTTCAATCCGTATAGATTTTAGGAAGTTTCGATAAAAAAAGTAGTAACACTTTATATGTGTTTCAATTTCTATATTACATTACTTATTATATCAAAACCATAATTTGATATAATAAACATGTTATCTACAACATAGTGTTTTCAGTCTTATTTATGTATGCAACTTGGTAAAGTTTCAGATTTAGTGGTTGCACATTGAGTAAATTTCTTGTTTATATAGATCTGCATTCACCTCTCCTTGCATGCTACTCCAATTTTCTTAGTTGTGTAGGTTCCCATCATTCTGCCAAAACATTTCTACTGTTTCTAATTCCCCTTCAAGAAAAGAAATTATGATACACCTTGTGGTTAATCCTCCTTCTTCTCATCGTTCATTATTTCTTATTTTATATTACATTGTTATCACCTTCTATGTTTCCTCCCTCTTGTTTGTAGCAAAAAAAGCCTCCAAATAATCATTGTTTATGGATGTGTTGATAATAAGTTTCTCTATTTGTCTTTAAGAATTATTGAAAGACAAATTTTAAGGATAAGAATTATTTCTTAAGAAATATAGGTAAATATCTCTGCAGAAACACTATTACATATAACAATGAATATGAGGACCCCATTTTATATTATTGTTCAGAGATATTTTACATCTTAATACTTATCTCCTCATAACTAAAACCAAACTAGATTCGAAAGAATCAATTAGATTATAACTAGATGGTGACAGAAGAATAGTAATAACCTATTACTTCTCCAAAAATAGGAAGTTTGAAAACTCAATACAACCATGAAAACATGATGAAAGAAAACATGAGAAAATAATGGTGGAGGAAGCTCTGCTTCGAAACTCCCAAGGTAGGGAAAGAAGATATACTCATGTATTGTGATGGAAATCCTTTGGAGGCAACAGAAGACTCCAATTAAAGTTCAAACTTTTTCTCAAGCTTCTAGAGAGAAACTCTAGAAGAGTGCTCACTTCCAAGAAAGATTCCTTGGTGGTGAATCTAGGAGAAGATTATTTTCAAATTAAATGACTTTAAAAGTTCAAGAAAATAAGCAAAATTCGTAGTCAAATTCAAATTCAATTACAAATTGAGTACAAGAGTAGGGATAGACTTTTATTTATAGACTTAGAAGCTCCTAACACCTATCAACGTAAGAGATGTGAGACTAAAATGTTCAAGGTGCAGCCACACTTGTAACTTTCGCACATTCACATATCCCAAGTCCCATATTGCTCAATCTTGCATTTTCTAAGTGTTTATGAGCTCCAAAGCTCCCTTGATGTGTGAATAAGTCATGTAGGCTTGTGGTAGGTCATGCATACTCTATTTTGATCTCCTCAATTAATGTTTTGACTTCCCTAATGAGGAGGGCTGCACCTTAGGGCTCGAATCCTCAATTAGACCTAAAACTTAGCCGACCTAAGTTTCTTCTTTTTTATACAAAGGAAAAGTTACTCATATATAAAGCAAAAGCTAGTCTATACAAATTATTCTACCCTCCACAAGAGAAGAGTCTTTTGAAACCCTTCTTCCTCCTCCATTCTTCTAACCATGACCCTTGTGAGTGACTCTGTGTGTGATCCTCCATCATATTGCATTTTGTTTTGTGTTTTTTGTGAGGTACCACTAAGCCTTCAACTCTGTAAGTTATTTTCTAAATGTTTTTATGAGAAGCTTATTTTGAGATTTTGAAACTTTATTGTAGAAAATGAATGATAATCTTTACTAATGATTTAAGGATGGTGACTCAAGTTAGTCTTTTGGAGACTTAGGAAGAACTCATGCCAATGGATGGTGTCCAAACCTAGCCTCCAAAAGGGATCTAACAGAGCCGGAGTGGCAGAAGACTCCATAAGAAGTGGCTTCGTCCAACCATGACTGACCATAGCCTAATGGTCAGTAGGGTGCAACCAGAATAGGAGGAGACAAGAAGTAAGATGTTAGAGCTTCAACCTCTATCTTAGTAAGATAGACAAAAATATTATGTAAAATTTTTCTTTGTATCAAGAGTTTACTTATGTAATTAGGCAATACAAGGAAGTTTTAAGTATAATGTAAAATATTCCGAATTGATATAATAAATCATTGATTTAGAAGAATCCTACTATTTGGTTAATCTTGTGTATTATTCTATTCATATAGTTTATCCTATCATCTACCTTTAGATATTCTTTTGTTCGTCTATCCAACTCTTAGATGATTCTATTACTAGCTCCTTATTGGTTAAATTGTTGTGATTGTTTTAATCTCTATCGCCAGACACTCTTGGATTAAGTATTCCTTCACACTTTACTTCCATGGTGATCTATTGTATAATCTTACTAATTATCTGTTCTATTAATTCTTTCGTCTTTGAAGTAGTTATTCATATATATGTTGGCCTAGTTATGGATTAACTATTTCGTCTGTTCTTATAGACTACCTTATTTTGTCTATCTTTATTTGTTTTACAATTTATTCTTTGACTCCTTTTCATCACATACATATCTAGATCTATCAAACATTGTCTAATAGATATTTGGGCCTACATTGTACTTCTTATACATTGGCATTGTTTTATCTCCTTTGATTTTGTTGTTGTCAAGGTTCTGTTAGTGTTTTATGAACTAGTAGATGAATTTTCCTTTATCTTTCTATTTCCGTTGTGATTCATTTTGTCTATTGGATTTATGATATTTCTTTTCTAATATAATTCTAAGGAATAGTATAATACTTAATAAAATCTTTAATATTTTATATATTGAAAAAGAGACATTATATTAAGCGATTTGCTTGAGAGAGAATTGGACATAGACCAAAAGTTTGGATGAACCAGTATAAAAATTTGTTGTGGGTGTTTATCTTTTTCGTATTAGATAATCTATTTGTTTATTATGTTTTGCAATAGTTTAAGTTCAAGCTCTATTCAACATTTCCTTCTAAAATAAGTTGTTACTATATTGTTACCCCCTCGAGTTGTTTTTCTTCATTTCTACTAAATATTGGACTATTAACATGCAACTTTGTTGTAGGTACCTGATTATATCTAGTTCTTTTCTAACTTACCCAACATTATTAACTTCACAAAATCTCACAAACTCATATCTATCCCTCTTCTATTTAGTTTCCTCGACATATAAACATCTTTCGCTCTCCCAAACTCTCTGAAATATCTTTCACATATTCTCTGAGAAGTTGGAAAAAAAAAATTAGACTCCTTTCATCTTATTGATAACATTATGGCTAGTAGTATGTATATCTCCTTTTCATCTATTGTGTTTCTCTTCTCATCTCATAATCATTTTTTACTTTGTTTTATTTAATATTAACTATTTGTTTTATTTAATATTAACTATTATGCACCACATTAAATGAATTATCACCTTATCCATTGAAAGTGGAATATTAAAAAGGTTTGATTATAAATTTTGATACAAAAACTTTTAAAAAGTCATATAAAGATTACCAGATCTATAAAGTCTTTATAAGACAAATTCTCAAAGGCCACAAAACTCTATACAAGAGGACAATTTAGGATATCTCATATAAACACTTTCTGGATACTAAATTAACTATTTTAAGGTGAAATAATGATGTCTCACTGACTATCCAATGAAGTGAATAATTTGAGAAACCAAATATTATTGTACACCAATAAGGTAATTGATTTACCACTAACATTAATTAATGGTGTGTGAAACTTCGTCTCTTTGATACTTTCAAACACGAAACTTCCTTGTAATTTCATTATTATTAACTAATAGAGTAGGACATACGTAAAACAAATTCAATGGCTTGGTATATACGTTTTTGTGTATACAAACTACGTACTTTAACAAATATAGAATTTTGAGTAATGCAATTGACAAATGCAACTCCATTAATTTTTATAGCTTTTGTGAAGGATCCACCTATGCAAGCGATTAGTATGCCATTAATGTTATAGATTCAAAATTATTTAGCTAAACTGTTATATTTGTTTATTTTGTTTGTGGTTATATTTTAACTGATAAAAAAAGTGTTAAATTTGTTTAAATCAATGTACTATTTTCCTCTTATAGCTTTCTTAGAAGTAACATATCTTGAACTATTTCGTAGATAGTGATGTGGCTGAACCTTCTTTGTCTATTGCCTATAGGCCATAATTTACACTTTAGTTGACATACTAAGTTAGTTTGTTTAAGATATTTAAGATATTATGTTGAGCTTGTTATTTATAATTGAGTTGTTATCAATTGACTTGAGCCACGTATCCTGATATACTAGGATATTGAATATTTTAGTTACTTAAGTGTGGATAGGTACATAAACTCTTCAATTCAGAATTTGAATAACTTATTAAGCAGATAAACGATTTTGTTGATTCCTCTTTTTAAATGACCGAATTTTATCATTTAAAAAAAAATGTAGAGCTCGTACTTTTATAGGATCTTCTTTTAACTACCTTAAACGTTTTAGCCCTTCCACCGAAGAGAAAAGCTTCTAATGAAGAAAATAATGAACAAGTGGAACTGAGTATTCTGAAGGAGAAACAAAAAGATAAATTCCCTCATCTCAAATTTCGAATATGAATGTGTGCTTAGTGATGTTAATTTTTATCCTTCCAACTTGAAGGAAGTTGTTGAAAGAGTATTTAAATCCTTCAATATTTATTCAAATATCCTAACTCATCGTTATCTATTACTTTAAAAATTATTAATTCTGGAATAATTAATTAATAATTAATACTTCATTAATAATTTGCTAAGTAATCCATATCATCAATAGTTAAATAAAATTTATATAAAACTTTATTCCATTTTTTTAAATACATATCACTACTTATATAAAGTTACTGAGAATTTTAACTTTATAAAAACATTAAATTATAGTTGCATATAAAAAAATGGGGACTTGTGATACGCGAATAAGTTTTAGATGTAAAATATAAATAACATTAACTAGGTATGTAACAGGAATGCATAACCATAGATATTCAGTTGGAGGTCGTAAGAATGTCTAGAATATGGACCAAGTCTGATATGATGGAACCCTGCCTACATTATTATATATATATATATATATATATATATATATATATATATATATATATATATATGCTATTTTATATATTATTATATATATACTATTATAAATTTAATTATTTATTATTTTAAAATGAAAATAATTTTTTTATATTTTATTTAATTGTAATTATTATTTTTTATTTAGAAAATAAACTTTCCCTACATTTCTTTGCAGACTATATGGAAAGTTTTGGAATGAAACTTTTTTTCTTTTTTTAAAAATTAACTTCATCTTTCACACTTTCGATTTTCTCGTTCAAAATACAAACACCCTAAAGGAAAGGAGTAAGGTGTCACACTTTTAAACACGTATGATGTACTGAACTCAATGTAGGACTTACATGGTATCATTTTCAGGATAGCTTCACGCTATTCTAGATCCTTGGCATCAAAACCTAAGGAAAATTTGAAACATTTCATTTTAGTACTGGTCTTAGTTTGCTGATTGCAACAGCAGGGCAAGAACTACATTGTTGTCCTGTTTTTCAATCGAACATTTTGGTCCATTGTGAGAGGTATGGTGCAGGAGATAAATGCAGGGGTACACTAAACAAAGGTAAATGTTGATAGCATGCCAGGGAGTCATTGGATCTGTTCAGCGTGAAAGAGTAGGAAGGTTGGAAAACTAAAACTTTTGAAGAAAAACACGTATTGGTTGTTGGAAAGAAGAAGAATGAAGATGTTTCTATTACGGGTGATATGAGTTATGTGTGACAGAAATTTGATGACTATAGTTATATCTGAACTTGTTTTTAAATAAAAAGAGTTATATTTTAACTAATGATAGATAACTTTAGTTTTAATAGTAAGTAATTGATTCTGTTTTTAAGTAGAAAGAATTATATTTTAACTAATAACTATAGTTTTAGATTAATAGTAAGTACTTGATTCAATAATTAATATCAAAGTTAAGATCAGAAACTCAATTTTTAGCAAAATAATTATTGAAAAAAAGATTATTACAGATGACGTTATTAATTATTTCTTGTGAAAGTTCATAGGTCAAGTAGAGCTACAGAAATGCAAACGTTTGACCCAAGAATTTCATGAAACGCAAAAAGCGTTCAAATAACAAAAAGAACACAAAATGTCAATGCATAATACTCCCTTACTGTTTAATGGAGTGCAAAGTGCTGTTGCATAATACTTCTATATGTTATGATTATGTAAGTTCACCTAAGCCTATTTTTATGTTAATCTAGTAAGTATTTTATGCGGATTGGAATTTAGATTTAGATCAGATAAAAGTTGAAGAATATCTTAGTGAATGTGCCTCAGGACTCTTAAGGTCCACTTTTGTTTTTTTAACTTTGTATATGTGACGTTTCTTTTTCTTTTCATTGTTAACTTTTTTTTTTTCTTTTTACTTTTATCATTAAACACTTCATGAACAAATTAATTATTAAAATCATTAGACAATTTTTAAGAAGTAATTATTTTATCTAAACTGATAAGAAAATTATATAAGTTACACATACTTTTATAAAACCAACATTTTATAATTTTACAACTCTTTATTCGTTTATCCTTCGATCAGGATTGAAGGGAACAAATTAATAAGAGGGTTAACATGTAGGGTTGGTGACATATAAAAGTAACTACAATAGGTCCATCAAGAATTATTGAGGCATCCATATTTGAAGCAAAATTTAGAGTTCAAAATCCTATTCCATAGGTCACTGAATTGTCTATAATGTTTGTACTCCAACCAATTCTAGGGAAATTGTTGTGATTAATGCAGTGAATGGGTTATGATAATTTGAAGCATCCATCAAATTGATATTTTGGTCATACACGAAAAGAAAAATAGAAAAGTAAGACATATATATAAAAGAAAATATTAGTTTGACATTGATGTTGGAAAAAACATTTATTTGATATTATTTTATATTAATAAAATATTATATATTAATAAAATAATAATATTTTATAGTGTTAAATGTGAATAGTAGTGTTAAATTAACACTACCTTATATAACAATAACACTATATCATAATAATATATAAATCAAACTTTTGAAATTTAGAAAGATTTGAAGAAAATACAATAATAAATGATCAAGAGAAATGAGTATCTTCATAGTTCATCTAATTATACAAGATAATTTCATCTTGAATAACATTCACTCATTTGAATTTTCAAGGATTAAACCTCTATTTACAAGTTCCAAATCATGATCATGAGACACATATATAAAATAAAAAAAATATATAATAAAATAAACCAAAATAGTACTCATAAATAAATTAGTCTTTCAAACTTAATAAAAATAATTTAAAAAAATGAGGTTAGGGACACTTTATTGGAAAAATTAAATTTAAAATAGATAGTTAAAGTATGTGTGTCCTTTTTCTTATCTGCAAATTTGAAGAGTAAAACTATTAACCTTTTACTCAATTTTTCTTACTTACTCTTGTTATGGTTTTGATGGTCAACCATGTTTCTTTTTACGGTGAATTTCATAATCATTAATTCTAGTTTCATTTGAACTACTTATTTAGAATTTAATTCTATTTTTTTATTGGTTTTTTTTATCCAATTTATATTTTTTTATTGGTTTTTTTTATCCAATTTATAAGAGATAAGGTGATATGGATAAAAGGTAAGGTGATGTGATAAAGGATAAATATGTATTTAATGTGTTGATGGAAGTCTTGTTTAGTCAATTTAACCCACTCTGTACAAAAATAAGTAACAGGATTTAAGGATAAGATGACATAGTTAAAGGATCACTAGGTAGCGACCAACATATTTGGCTTACTAATTTCGGTGGCTAAAATTTTATTCATTTATTCAGCCACAAAATTTTATTTTGATCGTTATTTCTATTATAATTAACAATATTTTTTTATCTAGAATATCAGTCATTAATTACGATTATAATATTTTGATGATTAAAAGCAGTAGCTAAATCACTTTTTTCTTATAAATATAAAAATTATTTTTTCTTATAAATATAAAAATTGTCAGATGACATTACTCTTCTTCTCAAAATTTACTAATAATGCATGTTATTCAAAGCAAGACACTCTTCTTCTCTAAAAAGAGTTTGGAATCTAAATTTACTAATAATGCATGTTATCCAAAGCAAGACCTATACAACCATAATATTAAAAACAATCTTATGGAACATATTCCTCTCATAAAACGAGATATATAAAATTAAAAATCATCACTTTTGTTACAAAGAAAGATAGTAGAAATGTTGTAAATGTTAATAATGTTAGTTTCATCCCTCCATAAACATAATAAGAAAGAATATGACGACTGATTTCAGTGCACCAACTGAAAGAAATTTTAAAATTATATCTATGATACTATGGAAGAAGATACATTTATCCCAAGTATAATAATATAATCAACTAAAGAAACTAACATATTATAATTTTTTTTATATTATTTATGTAACTATTATATTTCATACAAAATTTATCACATAGAAAAACAATTTCATTATAAAAATATGACATCTTAACTATATGACATCTCATATTACAACAATCACCTGTTATTCCAATAATATGAATAAGAAAAAAAATATAACAAAAATACGTAGATCAAACCAAAAAATATAAATCAATAAAATATACTTTGACATTCAAAATTTATTTGTAGAAAGAAAATAAAAACTTATAAAGAAAGGAAGAATATAGAGCCACATAAAATCAATTGGAGACTCAACCCCAAATTAGGAAGTTTATGAGCATATTTATTTCCTCCCTAAAAGTTTAAAAATTCAAAATATTTATCCATAGCTTTGTATCTTTCACTAAGAATTGTGAAATTCTTCCACCACCAACTATTATATTTCATTTTAGTCAATGTCACATTTCTAATGAAGTCATGATTTTCTTTAAAAATTAGATGTAAAGGTGAGTCTTATCTATACCTAGCAGAATATTCCACCACATGGTATTTACGTATATGTGAACATGACCTTTAAGTGGATGGATACAACGCTTTGATCATTATTTTATTGATGACTACAATTGTGTAAATCTAATTCAAAGGTTCCAGAACATTATAGGAGTGTAAGAAATGTTGTTAATTATTTTAGATGAATATAATCGTTGTTGGGTATGCTTCCGTTTGCTACCGACCCAAGTGGAAATTTAATATTACATGACTCCGATATGAATCAACCTAAATTTGTACTATTCGTTATACTTCCTTATGGTAAGGTATGATATAATTGTATGAGACTATATTATTCGTTGTAACTATGCTTAATCATTGGCCATGAAACTTGGGCACGTTTGCACAATGATCATATGGTAAGGTATATACACAAAATTAACCCTCTAAAAATAAGAATAAAAATTAGTAGTGGCCGAAGTTTAGATACAAGACACACATCTTAACGTATTTAATGGAGACCGATTAAGCAAATGACCTATTCAGAAATAAGACTTTTGGTAGAAAGATAAGAGCAACAATATACTTTTACGTAGGATAATAAAAAATATCTTAGAGAGTTTGTGTATAACACTTACTAATATCGATTAGTTTTTCATCTCAAGCAAACACTTTACTCTACAGTTGCTTTACTTTTGGTCTAATGAGTATTTTATTCAATAATAATATGACAGTGGCTTCCAAGAATGGTCTTGTTGAAAACGAATTAATGCTTTGATAATCAACGTTTACAACTATCAATGTGAATGGTTTATATATTTCATATTTCTGTTTTCTACTTAACTAAATTTATTTTATTACTTATATAATAATAATAATAATAATAATAATAATAAATAATAAAAATAGTGAAAATAAAATACTTATTCACTTAAAATAACCTAATCCTACTATTTTATAATATGATTGCGTATTTTTTTCTTTTTTTCTTACAAATTTGCTTTCGATATTTTTCTTATTAAATTATAACTTACATATCATCTAAAATATTTGGGAAACAATTCAAGATAATTTCTCTATGTGGCCTACTATTACTATAATTAAGAGGTTACCTGTAAAATAAATTAAACTTTCTGAAGTCTGGAACAAGAAGAAGGTTCTAAAGCTTCTTATTACTGATTGTTAAAATTGTGAGTACCTACGTGTTGACAAGAAGTGACTCCGAACCAACGTGGCAGATTCTGATAACTTAAGGTGTCATTTGCCCTAACTCCCCACCGCTAACCTCTCAAGTATATGAAAGACAACCCCGAACTCACTCTCAAACCACACAACACACACTCATAAATCACCCTTCATTATTCTCTTCCAAATGGCACAGCACCAACTGAACAGAGACGAATACGGTAACGATCAGAGAGACTACGGCGTGCGTCACAATAACCCTGATATCTGCAAGAACAATGAGGAAGGGGATCGCTGGAGAGACGAGTTGGGAAGCAGAACGGGCAGGGACCCAGTGGCCGACTACGCTTATGGGAACATAGGGAAGGGTGGTTATGGAGCTCCACCTACGGGAGGACCCTACACTGGCACCAACTATGGAGCCTCTGGATTTGAATACAGCACTGCATACTCCACCACTGCCGCACCTCCTGGCTATGGAACCGATCCTGCAGGCCAAGGAAATGCAGATGGTGGTGGTGACAGCGGAAGGAACATGACCAACGTCAACATCAACAGGAACAAGGACATGGACCAAAAGAAATGAAGCTAATGACTGGTTCCTATAGTACCATAGTACTTTATGTATTTAGTTGTTTAGTGTTTGTTGGTGACTACAAATAATATGCATGCGATGCGAGGGTCTCGTGAGATGAGATGAGAGTAGTACAAACTATAATATAATATCTTCTACTTTGTCAGAACGAAACCCTTGGTTCGCGTTTATTCTCTTTCTCAACCTATTCTCTGCGCTGCAAAATGTTCGACTAGTCTCTTTTACGTACTTTTTGTCTTAGTAAGAACACTTTATTTAAAAATAAAAACTATGCCATAGGTTATTAGATTTTATTAGAATACTTAAAAGTAAAATAATAGTAATATGTGTGCGTGTGTGACATAGGTTATTAGATTTTTGTCAAAATGAAAATAGTTCCTACTTTATATATGATATAAAACTAATACAAGAAGAGGCTAAAACTAATACAAAACGAGGCAAAACCGAATTTAGACTTATTATTGCTTTTAAAAATCTTTGGCAAAGTAGCACCTTCTCCATTATTCACAATTTGTAAAGCAGAAGAATAGCATGGCAAAACAAAACTGCATGTCTTCATTGTTCAAAGAACCACTTTCTACAAGTAACTAGATCTCCATTACAATTTAACATTAAACATTTATAATTATAAATATGATGCATTGTAAATATTTATAATTATTATTGATACATAATATTGTAAAAGATTGGTACATAATGGGTACATAATTCATTATTGGTACTTCTCATTTCAGAATTTCAGTGAGGATGCATGAGAGAGTTCTCATCGTGTATTAATCCAAAGTGTATTAATTAATTCAAGTGTCCAAAAACATATGTTAATTTCAAGTATCCCGTTTAATATCATCAATTATATTAATTATTCATTAGAATATATGACCCGTTAACAATTACATCTCAAATTTCTCTCTTAATAAATTTCATATAAATTCATCTTTCACTTTCAAAAATCAAACATATCTTAAAAGAAAAACAACTTAACTAGTTCCTACTAATTATTAGAATATAACTTTAAGTAATTTCTTGAAAAGAAAAAAAAAAAACAACTTATCTTAGCTAGTTCCTAACTCTAATTACTAATTATTATAATATAAGTTAAGTAATTTCTTGGAAATAAAACAACTTATCTTAGCTAGTTCCTAACTCTAATTACCAATTATTAGAATATAAGTTAAGTAATTTCTTGGAAAGAGATTTGAAACTCGATTAATTTTCAAGAACCTATCAATAAGTTAAGTTTAAGAGACAATAGATTAAATTATAAATTTTTTTCATAAAAAGATTGTTAATTTTAAATCAATTAAGAAAACTAAATATATAATAAATAATACATCAATTAAAAAAGTATGGGATAAGAGAAAAAACACAAAAGTTTACTTCAATGGTTACATTCAATTGTCTAACCACTCTTTATTTAAATCAATGTATTATATGGGATAACACTCTTTATTTAAATCAATCTATTATATTTTTTCAAGTTTTATACTAATCTCTTCAGAAAAAAAATACAATAAAAACAGCAATTATATCACTATGAAATTCTATTACAAACAACACAACCTTAATCAAAACTAAGTGAAATAAAGAAATTAAAAAAATTAATGAGAAGAAAAGCATAGCATGTAAGTTGCTCAATCTATCATCAACCTCTTAAGAAAAAAAAAATACAAAACAAACAACAAGATTTTATATCACTATTTGTGAAATCCTATTACAAACAACACATTTAACAACCTTAATCAAAATCAAATGAATTAAAAAAATTAAAAAAAATAAGATTACTAGACAAATTGTAGCAAGCATTTTAGCATAAGATGAGAAGAAAAGTATACCATGTAAATTACTCAACAACAAAGTAACTTTAAAAAGTGTTTTGTGTTTTTCTAGCTTATGAATGTTTAAAAATAACTTAAAAATAATTTAAACTTCTTTCAAATTGATTTCTCAAAAATTAATTGAGATAATTATTATATAAAGTATTGTGAGTTTTAATAATTAAAATATTTAAAACAAAAGTTATTGCAGATTTTTAACCCATTAAAATTAAAATTATTTTAAAATGCAATTGATTAAAATAATAAGACTTTGTGAAATATTTAAATAATTTTAATCAATTAATTTGTATGTTTAATTCATTAAATGATCTTCTTTATCAAATGAATTATCTATTAACCAAAGTAAAATTCATGATGAAAAAACTACTTATAACACATTTAAAAATTTAAGTTTAAAATGTAACGCAGGATCAACATCTTCAATACCTACATCATTATCAATATATTATATTTAAAAATATTAAATCTTCAAGTTTGGAAGAAGCATTGTATCTTCAAATTTCAAATTTATAAGGTGTTTTTCAGCATGTTAATATGAAAACTACAATACTAATATACATTTATCCACAAAAGTGACTATGCTCATATATAAAAAAAAAAATTGTATCAATCTAGAAAGTTATGATAATGCCGGCGTAGGTGTTAGACGAGCATTAATATAGAAATTAGATTAAATTGCACAGAACCCTATTGATGTTGGATGTGTAACAGTATAGAAATTGGATTTGAGGTGTGGACATAACCTATAAGAATACGATTATGTCCACGTGGGTATGCAAAATGTATTATAAGAGAAAATTACGTCAAATGTTTCTTGACACAAAGAATGTTACACTCACATGGATGTGAGCACTTATTAGTATAAAATAGAATTGAATTCGGTGCGTCAAATTCAAAATTCTTGAATTTAACAGGGTTGTTACACATTGGTGATTATTTGGTGAGGGAAAATGTTATTAATGATACATATTAATTTTAGTATTCCTGAATAAAAGTTAAAATGTAATAATATTATGTTGTGTCTCAGTCATTATAGTAATAAATAAATAAAATAAAGATAATTATTTACAATTTTGAGAAAAAAAGCTTTAACATGTGTATGTGAATTGACTACATATGTATATTAGGATTAATATATTATTATTAATATTTAATAAATTTTCTTTTTTTGACTTTTTAAAATGATAAATTTCATAATTAATGATACATATAGATTGAAGTTATGTATTCTAAAATATTGCTATAAAAATTGAGACATTGAAAATATCACATAATTAACCATTCAAAAATATCTTTAAAATCATGCATGAAGAATTACATATTAATAAATTCATTATGAAATATACCAATAATATTAATATTATTATATTATAGCATGGGAGATAACAATTATAACCAATTGTAGTTCAATATGCATTAATCAATCAATGTAAGGGAGGGAAAAAAATAATAATGGCTCTTGATTTGTGTAGAGTTCACCATTATCATGACTTACTCTAAATGAATGATGAATAGGAAGAAACAACAATCACTACTAATACACAATAGAAAATAAATCAACATATCTAGAGAGAAATTAAATTACATGAAAATATTGAAGTCATTTCACATTCAATGAAAAGTGTATCTTTATATACAAAGGTTTATGAAATTTTTCTTGCAAAAAATTAAACTTAGATCTTTTATGTGTTGACGTCATTAAAATATTTCTCAAATGAATACAAGAGAAAAGGAAGAATATAGAAATGATAGAGCGAAAATTTTTTGATTTGTGTAACTGAGAAAGTATTTTTTTTCAGATACCCGAAAGTGAGAGCCAAGTAATTCTGCAGATAACTGAAAGTCTTTAAGTGTAACATTGAAGTAAATTAATAAGAGATATTATAAATTAAAAAGTAATTATGAATAGTAAAAGTAAATTGAAGTTCAAATCTCCATGTTATAGGTATGTTACTAATCATCTTATCTTTTAGTTAGTTTATAATCATATCAAATTCTTGGAACTTTCTAATATATTAGTGATAAAAGTTAATATGTTATAAACTCTGTCTCTTAATAATTATATGCGATTGATAAGTAGTTAAGTTTTATTTTTTATAACAAAATAATTAATTATTTAAACGTATAAAATAATAAACAATTATAAGATACTAATTAATTTATAAATTAATTAATTTTTTCATATGCATTAGTTACATAAGTAATTGTTATTCATTCCCATCATTTTTAGTATTTACAATGAGTTGAAAAATAGAATACTGATATTTGTTTGATTAATATTCTTATCATTTAACATGTTATTATGAGTTCGACTTCCAAATTTGTGTATAATGTTTTGGATATCAATACTTTTTGTTAAATAAAATTTATATTTAAATATATTAGTTGTTAGAAAATTTTAATACATAAATAATATTTATTGTATTAAGTTTAAATTTGAAATATATAAGAAATTTTTCGTTGACATAAAAGAGTGGGTTAAATCTAAGAACTCTTGTCTTAAATGAAACCCAGATATTAATAGTAAAATAATATATATATTTTTTAATTTTAAGATATTATAATAAATTAATTTTTAAATTATTAAAATTAAAATATAATAAAAACGATAGAAAAATATAACAATTTTGTGAAACTATTATAGAATAAATAAGAAGATTTTTAAAATCAATAACACATAATAATAAGACTTATTTTAAGTAAAATAATAAATATGTTAACTGTAGATATATTCTAGTTTCAACAAAATGACCATGAATATTTATGTCATGGCACAGTGCATAATGCTTTTGGTAATTTTGAAGACTTTTAATTAACTATCATGGAAGCTATATTAGTAACTGTAACTCTAGAGTTTTAAGGCAAAACTGTCTAACAAACATATACACCCACCTAAGAAGAGTATCTTCTTTATTATTAGTACTGGTAAAAAAGGATTTATATTTTTTTCATTTAGTTTTCTGAAATTAACTTTTTTTTAAAGATTGTTTTTCAATTTTTATTTTTATTTAAATTTAAATTTTAAAATTATTTTTAAATAATTTTATATAATTTTTTAAAAATTGCCGGCACATGGATGCTGCAGTAGTAGCTGGATGTACCGCATAATTACGATTGTGTCCCATACGGAAGTACAGCTATACCTATCATCTACTCCTAAATGGAAATGTTTATGATCACAATTTTACATATAATCCCACATCAAAATATTAGAAAAGTATTAAATTGGTCCTAAAAATATATAAAAATACTTTAATTTCTAAAAATTTTAAAAATAATAATTATAGACTCATTAATAATTTAAGTTAATAAATAAAATACTAAGAGTGTATAATTTAAAAAAATTATTTAATATTTTTTAAGAGATAGAACTGAGTCGAAAAAATAGTTTTATGTATGAATTGAGTGTATGCAAAATTAATCTTCAAATAGAAAATAATTTTACATTTAAAATAAATACTTGGATTCATATTCTTGTCTTCAACTCGTGTGTGATTTGTCTAAAAAAACTCCGCATGATTGGCAACTGTCAGATCTGGCCTCCATTTGGTAGCTGTTGGATTATTCTTGTCAAGTTGGCATCATTGCTTTGGTGTTTCTACAGTTGTTCTATTTATTGAAAATTAGTTAATGAGAATGTTATTATTTTAATTGATAATTATAACAAAAATGTAGAGACAGACACGGTAGAATTGTTAACAAAATTTTTAGCAATTTTTAGCAAAAATAATTTTCAACAAAATTTATATATTTGTTGTTTCTTTAATGAATGCTAGATTAGGAAGACATAAAGCAGTTTAATTTAATTCCAAAGTAGTTAAATGTATAAAAGGACATTAATTAAGATCAATAGTAATGATGTTGTTTTGAATCTGATTAATAATGGATGCTTTGAAGGCATATAAAGTAAGAAAGAGATATGATAGTTTTGAGAGCAAGGAAAGGTAGCAATCAAAAATAATCTGGACCCAACCTAAACAATGCTCTTTTCCTCACCATTTCCGAATCAATCGATCTCTAAATCAATCTCACACTCTTCTTCTTCATCTTCGTCCAAACCCTAATTCCTCTATTTGAAGCCAGGAGCAATCGGATCCGCGTCGCGTTTTCGAATTCCGATTTCACCGGCGATCCGATTGATCTTTCGCACGCTCTCTATATCCTCCGATCGGCATTGCTCCGCCGTCTCCCAAAGATTTCACAATTTCGCGTTGTAATCTGCGTTTCTGTTTCAATTGCGCCAGTTGTCGTTTCAGTGGTCCCGGCGACAGTGAGGATTTGCGGTGTCATGGTTGGAAGACTAGGGTTAAAGGAGTATACAATTTAGCGTCGTTTTTGAATCTGCGTGTGACTCACGACTTTGGACATGAGAAGCTATTGGTTGAAGAAGCAGTCCTTCGTAATTGGCCCTAAGCCGCCATTGAGCTGGTTAATCCTGTGCCTGGTAAGTGTCCTCGCACTGATTGCAGTGTTGAGTTCATCTTCTTCTTCGGACACCGATGGTTCGGCGTCTCGCACTGCGGAATCGCTAATCTACACGAACTACAGAAGGATAAAGGAGCAGGCCGCGGTGGATTACTTGGACTTAAGGAGTGTGTCGAGTGGTGGCGTGAGGCAGAAGGAGGTGGGGCTTTGCGGCAAGGAAAGGGAGAATTTCGTGCCGTGTCACAATGTGTCTGCGAATTTGATTTCGGGGTTTAAAGAGGGAGAGGAGTTTGATCGGCATTGCCAGGTGTATAAGGTATCGGAGAGGTGTTTGGTTCGGCCTCCCAAGGAATACAAGACTCCGTTACGGTGGCCGAGTGGGAGGGATGTTATATGGAGCGCAAATGTGAAGATCACCAAAGATCAGTTTCTTTCCTCTGGAAGTATGACCAAAAGGTGCTTACTGTAATTAATTACTAGGGTGTGAAGATGATCCCCTTTGGATAAAAATAAAACCATGGTTTACAATTTTTAAAATAGCAGTAAAGTATGAGTAAAAGACTGCTTGAATGGCTTTTGTCTGTTCTGATTCATTATGATTGATTGCTTTTTAATCTTTCTTATTTTCATTTTCTTAAACATTATGGTGATTTGATTAGGTTGATGCTATTAGAAGAGAATCAAATCGCCTTTCACTCGGAGGATGGGTTCATCTTCAACGGTGTCAAAGATTATGCTCGCCAACTTGCAGAGATGATAGGGTTAGGAAGTGACATTGAGCTTCCTCAAGCTGGTGTAAGTCTTCTGCGCACTATTGTCTACTAACTTCTATTTTTTTGAGAACTATTATGCTCTACACGGACTGGGTTTGTGCAAAATAGTTCCATATATAGTAAGAGTAATAAATTATGTTATTTAAGTTATTATGTCCTCTTTATGATTCTCATTTAGGATCATGTTGTTTTTGTTCCATAATATGTGTATGACTGATCTTCATTAATCACTTTATAACAGATTCGAAATATACTAGATATCAATTGTGGATTTGGTAGCTTTGGAGCTCATTTATTGTCATTGAAAATAATGGTGGTTTGTATTGCGGCGTATGAAGCTACTGGCAGCCAAGTTCAATTGTCTCTTGAGAGAGGCCTTCCAGCTATGATTGGCAACTTCATCTCCAGACAGCTTCCGTATCCGTCATTATCATATGACATGGTTCACTGTGCTCAGTGCGGTATTATGTGGGATGAAAAAGGTAATTGTGCAGTTTATGGGCATTCATCAGTATTTCATTCTTAGCAGAGTGGATTTCCATGTTGACATTATACTTACAAATTCTATCCTTGTTTGGCCATGTTGTTAACTTACACGTTGATTAACAGAAAATTCTATCCGCGTATGGCCGTATTGTTACTTACATGTTGATTAACTGATTCATATTTTTGTGGATTTCTGAGTTTAAATTCCACGTATTTGTTCAAAAACTGTATTTGATGACAAATGAGAGAAAAAGAAGACTGAGTATTGTGCACAATATTTGGTTCTGTAGATTTTGAGGCCAAATAGGTATGATTATGCTATCAGTCAAATGTCAAAGTAGTGACTAATTATCATCAACTCTTGAAATGACCCAGTGCAGTAACCTTGTGTTGGAGATATAAAAAGCAGTTTTGGCCTCCACCTAACATCTTAAGTGTATTTGGCAATTGATTCTTGAGATATAATGATCGTTGTATCAAACGTTTAGAAGTCAGATCATTGTTACATCCATTCTTTATGATTTAATTGAATTTCGTCGCTAGAAAAAGTGGGCTTACATTCAGTCATAAAAGTTGCTTACTATTTCAATTTTGAGTAATTTGTTTGTCATCAATTGGATTGATGGCTAAAATAGGTGTCTGAAATGTTTGTACGAGAATGTGACCATTTTTTTATCCTTCTCTCTCTCCATATTATTACCATTTCCTTATACTCTTTCCATTATTCCATTGACCATTCCATAAGTGAATATCATTTAGCTTCTGTATGAACTGCTGTTCCTTGCTTTTTAACATTGATTTCATCCCACAGATGGATTGTTCCTTATTGAAGTTGATCGTGTTCTTAAACCTGGAGGATATTTTGTTTTAACCTCACCTACAAAGAGGCCACAGGGTTCATCACGGGAGAAAAAGAAAACAATGTCCAACGCAATAGAAGGGCTCACCCAACAACTCTGCTGGACTCTTTTAGCTCAGCAAGATGAAACTTTTGTGTGGCAGAAGACTACTGATGTTAATTGTTATGCATCTCGGTAAGATAACTGTATTAACATGGGTGATGTAAATTTTAAATAATTACTTTAGCAATTTATTTATTTGAGATGACTACCATCAAGTATCACTAGTTTTGCTACTGGCTCTTCATTGAACATTTTCCCTTATAACTTTAGGTTTTCAGCGACATTTGTTTCTTAATTGTAGTAAGCAGCGTACTATACAGCTATGTGAAGGAGAGGACACTCAGTCATATTATAGGCCTCTTGTGCCATGCATAAGTGGGACGTCTAGCAACCGCTGGATTGCAATACAGAACAGATCTTCTGAATCTGAATTGAGCTCGGCTGAACTTAAAATTCATGGTAATTATTAACAGCTTTCTTCTGCATGTCTTTCTCCTTGTTTCTTCCCCTCCAAACTTTGTTTCCTTTCTATAATGCTTTTCTTTTTCATTAATTTTTCTTTTATTATGCAGGAGTTCATCCTGAAGAATTTTTTGAAGATTTGCAACGATGGAGATCCGCTGTTAACAATTATTGGTCGTTACTTACACCACTAATTTTCTCTGACCATCCAAAGAGACTTGGAGATGAAGATCCATTCCCTCCATATAACATGGTCCGGAATGTTATGGACATGAGTGCTAATTATGGGGGGCTGAATGCTGCCCTGCTCGAGGAGAAAAAGGCAGTGTGGGTCATGAATGTGGTTTCTTCCAGAGCTTCTAATGCACTTCCTCTTATACTAGATAGAGGCTTTGCTGGTGTCATGCATGACTGGTAAGTTGCTTACTTGTTTTACTGTTCATGATCTAGAAAAGTTGTTGTTTGTGAAACCATAATCTAAACAAGGTTTCTATATACATAAAAAATTTATTCACGGTGTGAAGGTTCTTGAGGGTGATAAACTGATAATATCACCAAGCCTGATAAAGCTAATTCACTTACCTTATTATTATTGGGTCATTCTTATAAAAAATATCATAAGGATGGTGTATGCTAAAGTAACAGTAATTTTAGATAATTTACTTCAAGAAGCATGATGTTTTTATTGCTTAATGTGAAAATATCAGCATTGAAAATGATTTAGTGATATATGTACAAAAATAGTTCTTTAGCAACTTCTTATTTTGTAAATTATTAAATGCCATCAGATCAGCTAATGTAGACTTATTAATTTAGAGTCCATTTATTTCAGCTATTTTTTGAAAGATCTCTTATTTTGGAAATAGTATTAGCGTTTTTAAAAAAATGTTTATTTAAAATTAGATTTCTGAAAAATAATAGATTTCTTATTTGTGTAGCTTTTGGGGAATTAACTATAACACTTTTTTAAAACGAAGAGCATTTTTTATAATTGTCACCAAACAAATTATAGTCTCTACGTTTCATAAAATCTTTAAAAACAAATAATTTTATATACATTCTCAAAATTAATTTTTTTAAACTTAGACTACATGCATAATATACCAATAATTTTATATCTAACATTCAATATTGAGATTTCAATACCTAATATTCAATGTTCTTTATTTTGCTTTTCTTTTTGAGATTGAATATGAAGATGAACGTAAGAAGCACTTGATCTATTGGATTGGAAGTAGGCGTAGTTTTATTTTGAAACCCAATTCTAAAGAACATCATGCGCCTGTTTGGAGTTATCTCTGAAGTCTCTCTTCTTTGGAGTTCATTGACACACCACTTCGTAAAAGAGTGCTATTGCTTATGAACTTCCGAGTAATTCATTTTTTTATCTGACTACTGATAAATTGATCTTCAGGTGTGAACCTTTCCCCACCTATCCCCGGACATATGATTTGCTTCATGCAGAGGGACTTCTTTCACATCTCTCCTCAGAGAGGTGCAGCACGATAGACTTGTTCTTGGAGATGGATAGAATATTGCGTCCGGAGGTATGTTGTGATGGTGGTCATATATATTCCCTCTAATCATCATTTTTATAGGAATTCCTTCGAAAGTTTTCCATAGTTCTTATCATAAGAGCCCTTTCAAATTGTCTGTCTAATTTTTTTATGGAACCCAGATCCTCTCTCATGAGGATAGACGAAGATTACTCACTAGTCAGAACTATCCCTTTCATTCACTTTGTCTTTTCCTATAGAAAGCAAATTGTCATTACTTAAGTAGATATACCTTAATTAATTGGGTGGAAAGTGATTTAAAAATGGAATCCCGATAATTCAAGGATAATTCTGAAAAAAAGTATACAAATTGTGGACTAATTTTACACCACTAATTAAATTCACTAAATTCCCTAATTGTTGTGAGGTGGTTAAAGGGGTCTATATATAAGACCAAAGGTAGTAATTTATTGGATTTATCCATCTGATTACAAGTAGTTAGTCTCAGTATATTGGAATGGTCAATGAAGCCTTATTTTTTTTTACTACGTTGCATTGTTTTTGTAGGGATGGGTCATTCTTTCTGATACTATGGGAGCTATTGAGATGGCTCGCGTGGTTGCAACACAAGTACGTTGGGAAGCAAGGGTAATTGATCTTCAGAATGGAAGTGACCAGCGGCTACTTGTTTGCCAGAAACCTTTTGTGAAAAAATAATTGCTGATGGAGCACTAGTATATCTCACCATGATAAATGAACACGATTTTTTTGCTCCGGTAATTCCTCTAAGCCTTCTTTCTGAACCGGGTAACATCTTACTTTTGGAAAAGTGGGTAGAATTTAATTTAGTATAAAATAAAACATTTTAGATACATTGACAAAACTTGTGTCGGTCATTCCAGTTTCTGGGCATTGACTAAGCAGTTTGTGAATAGGATTCCCCTTTAGCATGCAACTGAAGTAATCTACGTTGTGCAATTTCAGAGAATGGATTGTTTAGTTGGCACATGTTTGTATATACAAAGCTCAGAGCCTTGACGTTTTCATTCGTGTCCACAACCTGGTTAGAGGATTGAGGAAGCTGTAGATTGTGAAGGTTCTTGTTGAATTTAGCTACACTATTTTTTTTTGTCAAAGTTTGTAGTAATTCATTTTTTCCAATATATTGTTAGCATTCTTTATTTTTTTAACTTTAATATTTCTTTATCAGTCATTGGACTTCTATCAGTTCTGTTGAACAATCGCTAATTTTTGAGAGAATGTGAATGGTCATGAAATTGAAGAATTTGGAATAGTTACCCAATCTTCCCTCTTTTGTGTCCCACTCGCATGTGGAATAGATATTGCAATTTAGTTTGATCAATCTGCTAGTGCAAGTAGTTACTCTCTAACTTTTAATTTTCAATAGTTTTTATTTAATATTTCAAAGGAAAAGCATTTGAAAGAGTAATATGCTCTTATAAACATTCTTTAAAAGCAAGATTTTTTTTTTTTACGATCAAGCAAATAATAGATCTAAAATTATCAGTGATAGCATGTTTTTTAAAAATATTTTTTTTAATAAAACAATAACTCAATTATTTAAGAAAAATTAAAGTTTTGTAAATTTTTATTTTCATTTTTATGTAAATTTAATTTTTCTTGAGAAAATTATTCAAATTTTATCATTCATTTTTCTCCAAAATGATTTACGTAAACAACTACAAAAACAAAAAGTTCAGGTGATAATATTTATAAACAACTTTATCATAACACATTTTCGTGCAGACAAATCTGAAATATTTTAAAAAAAATAATTTATCATATAAATTTTTACTTAAATTGTTTTCCTATTTTACTTTTAACAATATTTTACAGTTAAAATACAAAATTTATCATGGACATCAATATAAAAAAATGAAAAAGAAAATAAAAAAAGAAATTAAAAAAGTGGAGACAAAAAGGATACAAAATAAAGTAAGAGATTCTGAGAGAGTATAAAAGAAAATACCTGCCTATATATAATTATAACTATAAGAATATTAACAAAGTCGCAACATAGCTTGTGTTTCTGGTAATTATTATTGCTATTTGCACTCTCTTTAACACTAGACTCTCTTCTCTGGATTTCTTCTCTAGGCTTTACTACAATATTTCTTGACTGTTGCAAAATTAATATTTTTTAATTCTTAACCAGTTATTTGATGTTTTTTTTACATAATTTAAAAAAGTAACATTAATTTATTTAAAATAAAAATATATGTTTTGTATAAAAAATATTATTTTTTACATAATTTAAAATAAATTAAAATTTATAGCATCGTACATTATTTTCAATTTAATCCTTAAATGTAATTATTATTTTCAATTAAATCTGCACATAAATTATTAATAAAAACATTATTATATTTTTCCTCATTTGTATTTATTATTTCTCATTTTTTCATTTGTTCTCGTAGACTTTATTGTTAATATTGACTTTCAACTCCATAAATTATGCACCAACTACACCATTTAAAATTTAAACATTCGTATAGCCAAATATAAACCACAATATATGCTTTTAAATATAATAAGTGCATAGAAATATATTTTAAATTTTTTGCATATAGTAGTCACGTATAGTCAATAGTCTGATTTAAGTATATATACATTGAAACCTTGTTGACAATATTTCAATTTAGCCAATAATTATTACTATGTAATCATTCGTAATTAAGTTTTATATTTATAAAATCAAATATATGTCTTGTTTGAGTTACAATATTACTTATACAACACGCAACTATAAAGTGTGCTAAACGATCTTTTAAATTTTATTTAAACAAAATATAATCAATCCATAATTTAAAAAAAAAAATCTCATTCACATTTTTATTTGGTAAAAAAAAATTAAAACAATTACAATACATAAGAGTTCAACATTAGGGTTGAAGGCTTGAACTAAAAAGCAAACCATCAAATCCATATATATCTTGCCCTTTTCTCCAACATTATGTCATAATAATAAGATCATAAAGTTTTATGTGTTCCTTAAACCGCTATGTTGTTCTACTTTCAGTAAGCAATTCTAAAATTATAAATCATTCTTTATTTTACTAGTTATCAAATTTAAATTTTCTAAATTGGTATCATTTTGAAAAAGACTCTTTTACCAAGCATTTTTTGAATAATTAATATCAAACATCCAATTTTGAGTTAAACAAACTAGTTTATTAGCTTAACAAATTGTTTTAGCAATTCAAACTTTAATTGTTTAATACTTTCTTTACAAATTACAGTATAATATAATATTTATAACATTATTGTATTATAAATATTTATTAATATGTAATTCTATTTAATAGATTAATTTTTTAAATATGTTTAACTTTTATTAATAATTATATTTTATAAATGAATAATTAATACTAATATTAAACTAATAAATAAATAAAATTATTTAATTTAAACTATAATATAAAGCAAAATAATTTATTTTAAGATATAACTTTATTATACATTAAAAATTATAATAATTTTTATTTTAATTTTAATTTATTTTAATTTAAAATTTATTTTAAATTTAATTTAATTTTCAAAAATTTAATTTTATATTAAAATATTTTTCAATTTATTTTATAAATTATTTTCTAAAGATATTAATATACAGTTAAGTTAAGTTTATTTTATTATATCAATCAAAATAACTACTCACTGCTTTTATTTCTACCCTCCTTTCTTTCCTTTTTCTACCTTTTCCAATTAATTTAAACAAGTTAATAATTCATAAAATATTGTATAAAAATTATCATTTTGTATTAATTCTTATTACAGTTTTTATTAGAATTAGGATCTCTTCCTCACTATTATTGTCACTAAGTTAGTAATTGTTCTTAAGGAATTGGAATAAAAATAACGCGAGGGTTTTATTTTTCTAAAATAAATTATGTTATATGTGTTTTTATTGAGAGGTCTTTCCTTCTATTTACTGTTTTCTTCTATTATGTGTCAGTTTGTTCTTTTTCGGTAAAGTGTCACTCCAATTCGAGAGAGGGATATCTGCAAAAGGTACTCTAATGTCCAAGTAAGTGTTAGAATGTCTAAGCATGTAAGGGTTTTTGTGTATACCTTTTCACATGGGCTTTGTTCACTTATTTATAGGGAGCGGCTGACACTACTTCAATATATGATTGATTTAGACACTCTCACATGTCAGCTTTTACATACTGTTACTGTTAGGGGTTATCTGTGACATATCATCTTGATGATTGTCTAGATCGACACGTCGGTCTGGACCATACAGTACAACATGAAAATTGTCATTCAAATTGGTAAAAATTATATGATGTTGGAGTCACAAATATGAGATTGATACCTATGTTCTAAGAGAGACTCTTTTATTTACTAATAGTGTAAATCTCATACACTAAGATATCAAGTGATGAACAACTGAGAAAAGTTCTTACATATCATATACAGATCTGCAATTGGATTGTGTTAAACTAACGATGATCTATTACTAGATGTTATCCTTTAGTTAGACATATAATTAATATAATCTTCCATAAAGTATTGGTTGATATTATTCTCGTTAAATATTTTTTATGTATAAATGTATGTGAGGTAAGTTGATGTTTTAATGAAATTGAATTGTTTTTTATTTACTAAACACAATGTTTTCTTCGTATACATGTAAAAAATTTATTTTAATAGCTTATTTTCTATATGTGTTTATATGTATTGTTTGTTTTATGATTTTCAATGAAAATATTATATACAATGAAAATATTATATACACAAACATATATAAGTAGAATAACATATGGAAGAGATTATAATTTTCTTTTATGACTCTACTTTTGTAAAAAATTATATATATATTATGTTTGATTTGTATTTCGAAAAATTATGTTAGCAAGTCTTCTTTAAGGTTTACATTAAAGTATATAATTTTGTAAGGATGATATTGTTGATAATTTTATTTGATATGCATATCATAATGTCATTATGATATAATGTCATCATATAATAAAAATATATGTTTAATAAAAAGAATATTTACGGCAAGACTAACAAAAGTGAAAAGAAAAACAGTGACCAAAATAAAACAAAACCTGAGAACTAAAAAAACTAAATTCACAAAATTTTATTAACTAGTAACATAAACTTACTTCACTTTTCAAAAGCATTATTAACGATTTTTTTTAGATAGAATTAAATTGATATTCTTTGATTAAAAATTATTCTTTTTATTTTTATTTCGTATATAGTAACTTTTTATTTATTTATTTTTAGCTTAAACTTAACATTAATTGGTATATTTTTTATTGTCTTTACTTTTACTTAATTTTTAAATACTATATGTGCTGGTTTTGTAACAAAAAATACTTTACGCTCTTTTGAAAAAAAAATGTAAAGTTCCTATCGGCAATAAAAATATTTTTTTATAAAAGGAAATATTTTATCCGCATTTTTTATGTGTATATTGTCGTTTAAGGTGGACAATAAAAATAAACCAAGAAGAGCACGTGTTTAAAATTAAAGAAAAAAAAACTCCTTTATAATAACATTTGTGTATGCAAATTCGTAAGAGAGAATGATATATTAATATTTTATTCTTCTAAACATAACCTATGGTATTTCATCACAACTCAATTATCTCAGATCTAGCTATTTTATTAGAACTGTGATAAAAAAATATGGTAATTAAATGCAATAATTTGGAATTTTAAAATGAATAAAATTATATATAAAAGATTGAAATGATGTTAAACAAGCCCTAGAAGTTAGGGTTGGGTGATTGGTTGTGACCTAAGAATAAGAAAGAGTGAAACTAGAATTACAACTAAGCACGATCACTGTCCTTTGGTTTCAAAACCGCTCATCCTAGGGCACAGATTCAGTCTTACCCTCTCCCCACAAGACTTGTTCCTTCTATATATACACTCCACCCTTCCTTCCCCTTCTTCCTCGCATTGCTCCTCCTTTTCTTCTTCTTCTTCTTCTCCACAACCACTTTCATTTCAAACCCTTTTTCCTCTCATACAACACAACAATGTCCGCGGAGAAGGAGAGAGAGACCCAGGTTTACATCGCCAAGCTCTCTGAGCAAGCTGAGAGATATGAAGGTCATCATCCCTTTTTCTATCTTCTTATTATGCCACCTTGTTATACGTGTTAATCTAGATTGTTTTTCTAACTTTTCACGTACCAAATTGAAAAGATCCAAGATATGAATTGAGTTAAGTCAGTTCATTGGATTGATTTTGTTTGATTAAAGATGAGTGTTGTTGTTGCATAGCATGATTTACGATTATAATTATTGTTATGAGAGTTTGTGGAATCCCTTGTTGGAAATGGTATTAACTTGCAAAATTCATCAGAAATGGTTGAATGCATGAAGGCAATTGCGAAACTTGACCTAGAACTGACCGTGGAAGAGAGGAATCTGCTCTCGGTGGGATATAAAAATGTGATTGGTGCACGAAGAGCTTCTTGGCGCATCATGTCGTCTATTGAACAGAAGGAAGAGTCCAAAGGAAATGAGAACAATGCAAAAATGATCAAGAATTATCGTCAAAAGGTGGAAGAGGAACTCTCCAAAATTTGCAGCGATATTCTGTCAATTATTGACAAGCATCTCATTCCTTCTTCCACCTCAGGAGAAGCCACCGTTTTCTACTATAAGATGTGAGTCATGTTCTCTATTATTTACGTTTATACTGCTTTTGTTATCATATGTTTACTTCATTCAAACCTAGATACATATACGTAGATGTTTTCTTTGTTGTTGTTGTTCTCAAATCAAAATTGGAGTTATTATTTGGAAATATTGGCGATTAATTTAATTCTCATTCTGATTAGGGAACAACATTAACAACACTCCATAATAACGCATCTAAATTGTGATTTTTTGTATGAGTTTATTCATGACTACAAGAGACAAAATCAAGTTTGTGAATCCCTTATATCTTATTTCATTAATATCAAACTTCAAACTGTTTAGTGTCTTTTCCTTATTTCGTGATAATATCTTCTAACAAGAAAGAAGACTGTCTGTGTGATTATATATTTCTGTTGCTATATAGCTTTAGCATGCTTAGGTTCTGTGTTCCATTTCCTTGAGCTTAATCAATTCTTTTTGATCCAGGAAAGGTGACTATTATCGATATCTAGCTGAATTCAAGACCGACCAAGAAAGAAAGGAGGCAGCTGAGCATTCACTTAAGGGATATGAGGTTATCTCTCATTTCAGCAATGAACTCCTTCATCTGTACTTTTTTTGTGCTTATCAATATTGGTGCTATTTGTTTATTAGTATTGTTCAATGTACACATTCAATATGTTTTCTCTCTTTCTATTTCATACCAAAGTTCAATATTGTTTTTGATGTTCAAACTGTTATTGTTAGGCTGCTTTGGCAACTGCAAACACAGATCTTCCATCAACACATCCAATCCGTCTTGGACTTGCACTCAACTTCTCAGTCTTCTATTATGAGATAATGAACTCTCCTGAAAGGTAACTTTCTCTCTTTTCTTTTGTTGCAGCATAGTTGCTAAGATCAGAAAACAAAAACTTAAATGATTTAATTCTCTGTTGCCATTTGGAGCCGCAAGTATTGGATTTGGTGTGAATTAAAATCCATTGGACCCTAATGGCCGTATACTTAACAAGTGTTTTTGGAGGGGGTCCATGTCATTGAGTTTATGTAACATAATTAGCCTTAAATCTTGGTCCATCCATGTTCATAAATTATCACTCTTTTTTCTAAAATCTAGGACTTTCTCTACACATCCTTGTGATTTGGACTTAGTTATTGATGAATCTTACAGGGCCTGCCATTTGGCTAAGCAAGCTTTCGATGAAGCAATTGCTGAGTTAGACACCTTGAGTGAAGAGTCATACAAGGACAGCACTTTGATTATGCAGCTGTTGAGAGACAATCTTACTCTCTGGACCTCCGATTTACCCGAGGATGGAGGTATCATCATCATCATTCAAACTTTATATATAAGATTAATGATATGGATTCTTACACCACTTACTGTTTAACGTGCCTACTCTTATTTAGTAATTTTTTCATAAGCTTTAATTATCTAGGGAATAAGATTTATTTCCGACTCCTAATAAACCATATCAATCCATAAATTTAAACCTGTGTTCCACTAATTATTGAAGTAAGTCTTACTTTTGCGGAAATGATTATGTCTAAGACAGATAGAAAGAGATTAGTATATAGTGTCACCATAACACTATCCTCCTACCTACTCACCCTCTCTCCGAACCTTTGAAGGAAAATCACATTAAAGTAAAGAGAAAGGAATCAGTTGCTTGTTTTTTAATTTCACCCTTTTTTCTAGAGCTACTAGTTATTATTAAAATCTTGCTTCTTTTTCTTCTTTATATCTAATTCATAAAATAAACTGCACTTTGGCTGTATCGAATTATAACGTGATTCATAGTTACAACTCATTTAGGTTTTTAATAAATGTGTCACACTCATAACTATATACTAATAATTTCTTTCTCGAAGATGATGCTTTATAAGAGTAATACTCATACATAAACACATGGTCACTCTAAGCACTTCATTAACACTCATGCAGGTGATGAAATCAAACCAGAAGAAGCCAAACCTGCTGCTCCTGAGGTTTGAGTATAAAATTGTTTTCTCCTTTGTTTTGCATTATTTCTGTGAGTGTGTTGTATCAAGTGGTCGGAATAAAAGAATGATGTAAAATCAGTTCATAGTTTGTCCTGTTTAAAATGAAAAAGGGTGTCACCTATTGTAGGATGTTAATTCAGCCAGTCAACGTTTTAATCAATGCCTAGTAATTTTCTTTTGGTCAAAAAGCCATCATGATTTTCTAGCTCAACAATTAACTCAATTAAGAGATGCTTGCATTAGAATAGAAATTTAGTCAATTCTTCAATTATATCAATTAATTTTCATTTTTGGTCAAATGGACATCACGAGCTCAACAATTTTGATGCACTATTGGTATCTATAATTTCCATTGACATTTCCTTTTATTTGTTTTACAGCACTGATGATAAAATACAACTGCGCCAGGAGCATGCAGTTCATTTGGACCGGAAAATGCAGATTATAGCTATTTCATAGTTATTGTGCTTTCGTTACATACAAACAATGCTAGAAAAGTTCAACTTGCGGCTTTAATTTTTAGTTAACATTTTTTTCTTTAAACTCCTTATATCTTAAACTTTTCAATTGTAGTAATGGATAATTTACATATTTTACTCAAAGATTTTTTTTATGAGACTTAAATTGTTCCTACTGCTACAACCTTGGTTTCCTGCATACAATCCTGCCAATATAATACATTTTGGCCTTGTACCCCTGTTAATAACTACATGTAGACTTACCAAATATAAAACAGACTTTGTACCTGTTACCCCATGTTTGTCAGGCCTAATTCATTACTTACTCCCCTTACCAAACCAAGTTTCTATGTGATACTTCCATATTAAGTTAATAATTTAAGGCAGTGTATATGACAATAGAACCAATAACCAAAATTCACATTGTGATTTTTATGCTTTATCTACAGCCACCCCTTTACTTCTGTCATGCAAAATATTTCATCTAGATCCACTCTTTCTTGTTTAAAGACTATCTTATTTCTATGGTGATTTCAAATTTTCTATATAATTATCGTCCACACTCTTTTCCACACTATATTTTGATTACTATGAAGTCTGAAGATGTGGGAATTTTGGAAATGGTTTTCAATCATATAACGAAACACACCCCAATCACCTATCTTATTTATCCCATTAGTTTTGCACTACAGTGCAAGTGATAAGTAAGTGATTTACAATCTCAATATATTTTTTACGCAATGGACACAATAGACTTCGTATTCCCACCCTACTTTTTTCAAGATTTATCTTGGTTGGTATTTTGTCTGACTATTCTCCACGTAAAGAATTGTGTTGATGGTAGTGCTTTTAGACTTCAAAAGGTAATTAAATATTTGTTTATCTTGATAAGTGGTTAGATTTTGCAATAACCTGATCTAACCATATACTCACCATCCTCTTCTTCCATCCATACTCAAGCATCATTGGTTTTCCTTTTCCGCAATAACATCTCGTTTTCATCGTTATTGGCAACCAACATCGGATTTTAAAGAATAATATAGGAAAGGGAGGAAACTCAATTTAAAGAAATAATTTCTTATTTTTGTAGGTTTCCTGAACAAGCATTGAAAAAATAACAATTATTTGGTAAATTTTATTACAAATATTAATCCAATCAATTTTCAAACATTAATATATTTAATAGGTAGAATGTTTCGAGAGATTTTAATTCATCTTTAATTTTAGAGAAGCTCGATACCACCATAATGAGGTGTAGATAATAAGGAAGAGGTTAAACAATTAAAACTCATTAACTCTTATTTATTAAGAAAGATGAACCTTAGTTATATAAAATAAGGAAAACTTGTTTTGACAATCACAGCTGGCATACAACCAGATGCCAACTGCTGACGTGGTTTAATTGTACACGTGGATAAAAATTAAACGAAACTTTTTTTAAAGGATATTTAGGGTATTTTGTTATGAAAGGACATAATTAGATTTTAAGTATCTAAATTTAAGATTTGAAACGTGATATGATTCCAGTGTCTAAGAATATTTGAAATAAATATTATTATAATTATGGTCCATGTAATTTATAGGGCTGACTTTAATAAAAGAAAGGTTGATGTGATGGTTGTTACCTTATGAGGCTAATAAAGTCAGTTGGGGTTTTATATTATTATAATATAAAATAAATCCCTCTCCTCTTTTCCTTCAGAATATAAAAATAAAAGATACACTTTCAAGAGTGGTTGTCAGTTTTTACCTGTGAATGTACGGTCTCTTTTCTCCCCATCAAGAAAAGAATAAGGGATAGAAGGAAGAGGGATAAAAGGAAGAGAGGAGAAAATTCCAAGATTAACAAAGATCATCAAAGAGCATTTGAAGATTAACAGAGATCATTAAAGAATATGGAGTTTCTCTTCTATATTTCTATATTTATGTGAGAGTCATAAAATTCTAAGATCCTGTGTAATTAAGATTAATGGAAATTTGATTTACACAGTGCACCCATTTGCATAAGGGAGATTTCGTGTGAGAGTGGTTGTGGTGGCGAGTGACGGTGGGAGACCATCGCAGTGGCAAGCAACGGTGGTGAGAGAATCGACAGTGGCGAGTGACGGTGGTCGAAAATTGACAGCGGCGACAATAGCTTTGGTAACAGCATCGGATACGACTGCAATGACAGCGACAACAGTGGCGAGATTCAAGAGATTTGAGATTCAAACTCACTGCTTCTCAACCCTTGATGGAATATGCTGGGCAGCGTTTTAGATAAAATCTCAAACATGTAAATCCTAAAAATGACTCTCAGTGCCAAGTTAGAATATTTTTTACACGTCATTTATCTTGGCCACATCATCGTCACATAAAGTTGTAAAGTGGGTGTGTGCCACCTGTGATTGTCAAAGTATAACTAAAGCACGTCCAAATTAGAAAGAGGGATGATTATCCTAATTGAGAAATGGGTGATTTTTCTAAGGGAAAAGCTTTTTTAAGTTTGTAGAAAATTTTTATTGTAGTGATATAAATGGAATATTTTGCAGATAATTAATTATGTGAACGTAGGCAAGATGGATCGAATCACATAAATTTATATCTTTTACTATTTCTTATCTGTGATGCTATTTTATGTGTCTCGTACATTTGATCTTCATTACGTGTAAAGGGAGATTTTTCCCCAAGAAATTTAATTCCTATTCCGAATTTTTCCTAGAAATCATTAGTGTCAGGGTCATGGTTAGGAGGGCGTAAAAGTCCTCAACCATATTGCTTTAATTTGAATTTTATCAAGAACAAATATTAAAGATTATATTCTAGGATGCAATAAATTTTATAGCAAAAGTCTTGTACTAAATGGGAATGCGTCTTTTGCAACAGAGTCTAAAAAAGAATTGCTCATAAACAACTTATATCTTTGGTAGAAAATGTATAAAAGATTATTTCATAAAATTTTAGCAAAAGGGTTTATACGCCAAATAGAATCCGCCTTTTTAAGAGGCAAATATATGTTTGGAAAGTGTTTTAAGTCACAAATGAGACAATAGATAAAGTTAGATATAAGAAAAAAATGCATTATGTTTAAAGTAGATTTTAAAAAGGCATTTAATTTAGTAAGATAATTCTTTTATATTTAGAGGATGTCTAAAATTAACTTATACATGGGTTCTAGTTAATAGTTGTCTACGTATCGCAATTCAAATTATTGAGAGAGTTTACATAAGGTGATTCATTATACCTTTTTCTATTTTTGATAGTAATGAGACTAACGAAAATATTTAAATAAGTAGTGAAAAAATATAAGATGTAAGGTATAAGAGAGATTTTATGAGTTTTTGTTCATCTCTTTAGAAGACATAAGGCGTGTACTAGTGGTTGGATCTTGGATTCTCTCTTTAATTCTTTTTCGAGTCTTTGCATGGACTAAAGACTTCGTTTCAGAAACAATAAAGCTTACTAAGGCACAGTGTTGGGTCATAATTCATGGCCTCGGTCTAGAGTATTGGCAATCAGATGGTATTTTCTCTATACCCATCTTGTGTTAAATGATTGTACTATGAAGAAAACCCTGGACTTTAAGACAATCATTTAACATTTGAAATACCATTTAAAAACAAAACAATCACCACAAAAAAAAGGATAAGCTAGACAGTTTTAAAATATATAATCATAAATTAAATTTCTATCCTAGCCAAATGACAACATATCAGACTTTCATAATTCATCTCATATATCATATTATCATTAACATATCAGGGTTAATTCATATGATTTGGTCCAATCGGTTCTTTTTCATATCGTAGCACAATCATATGAACATGTTAATCCATATGATCTGGTTCAATCGATTTTTTTTTCACACCGTAGTGTAGTCATATGGGCATGTTGATCCATATGATCTAATCTAATAGATTATTTTTCACACTGTAAGATAACAACCATATGAACCTGTTAATCCATATGATATGGTACAATCGGTTCTTTTAACACCGTAGCGAAGCTATATGAACCTTTTAATCTATATGATCTGGTCCAATAAGTTCTTTTTCACATTGTAGCACAGTCATATAAAACTCCTTATCTAGCAAATCAACAATCAACGCACATCTTATAAACCTTAACACTAGGATCTCTTTCCTAAAGATATTAAGTCTTCTTTCCTAAAGATATTAAGTCTTGATCACATTTCCATATCATTCATCATTCAGAAACATATCTCACACATCATGCACATCATTCACTATTCACTTGCAAACTTATATAAACTTTACTTTTAAACTCATTTATAACCATAAAATCAATTCACACCATAATCATCCAAATTCATCATTTTCAACAGGGTTGTATTTCAAAGTAAACTAACATTTATAAAAACATGCAATTAGCTTTCCTTACCTTAATTAACAAAAAGCTCCAAAAACCTAAGGATGTCAGAGATAGCCTAACCTGCACCATAGAATCATGATTGACGATCAAAATACATCCTGAATTAATAAAAACTAATCCTAATGATAGAAACAATATATGCAACCACAATCTAGACTCAGGTAACTAGAAAGATTTGAAAAATGACTCAATCGAAAAAGGAAAAAAAAATGAACTTACTCAATCTAAGATTCTTATCAAACAATCTTAATCTAATTGTCACAAGTCTAATGACAAACTCTAATCACCAATCTAATGACAGATAATGTCATAAATCTAGAAAAAAGGTAAAAAGATATAAAGAGAAACGATTTTGAAAAGATAGTAATTATAAAAATAAAATTGAAAATTTATTTATTTATTTATTTAAACTTTACTTAAAAAAATATCTAAGTATTATCTTATTTATCTTTAAAATTAAATTCTAGAATATGTTTTGATTGTAAGGCAAGGCCTTTAACATATCTTTTATCTAAAGGCAAAAAAAATATTTATATAATGAAACTTGTGTAACGTTATGCTTTTATGACATTTTATAGTTATTAATTAGTTTATTAATTACTTTGAATAAATACTTTTAAGCTAACAAGTTAATTTATAAACGAATTAATTAACTTGATAGTTATAAGCTAGTTAAACATTTTTAGGCTAACAAATAACTTAGAAAATAATTAATTAATTTGAAACTTACAAGTTAGTAATTAATTTATAAATTTGAAATTTATAAACTAACAACTAGCTTATTTAAAAACTCATTTTTCCATAACATATCAATTAGTTTTAACAAATATAATGATTATTTAGCTATACAAATTCTTTTATGTGTTATTTTGTGAATTATTATATGTTAGTCTACATACTAATTTTTTTTCTCGTTCTAAAGTTTTCATTAAAAGAATGGTGGTCATTAAACTGATTATAATATATAATTACTCTAGAAATTTCAAATTTGAAAGCCGACTACCGTCTATCATTCAAGTTTCTATACTACATCATTAATAACGTGAAGTATTTAATTATTTATTGATTACAATTAATTTCATTAATGAGATTCAACGGTCATTTTAATATTTAAATTTTGATAAACTGACATATTTAAGTTTTCTATTTAAATATCTAACGGATATCCATTTAGCATACTGGTCCACATATATTTTTTCTAAGTATATATAATTAACGTTTGAAATTATGAAATAATTATAATTAATTTCAAGCAAATTTCACCAGATGAGTTGGTCGGTGATTCCAACTGTCAGAAAAAGGAAATGAGACTTTTATCTGAAATGGAAGTAATTGAAAAAGGTTTCATGTACTGCATGAATCTCTAGTAGTTTTGATATATTGGTTCAGAAAATTTCAATTATTAACCAATTAATTAATTAAAATAAATAAATTTGAATTTTAAATAATTTTATAAACATATATATTTAATTACATATTAATATGTATTTTTAAACTATGGGAAAATTTCAATTAAATTAATGTTTATATCATGGACTACCCTCCCTCGTGATAAATCTCACATGGCACTGTTCAATAACCATTGCCAAGTTGGAACTTAGACCACACGTGTATGGCACTGGTCAAAATATATGACAGAAAATAAAGCAGCCGTTTAACTTTGAACTCCAAAAAGCTTAGGTGTACTGTGTGGTATGGTATGTACACAAATTCCCATAACACAATTTCCCATAATACACACACATTCTTCATGTCTAGATAATTTAATAATGTATAACAGAAGCAAGTTAAATAGTTTCTCTGACAGAGACTTGTCCTTTCTTGTCCTACAAAATACGCTTTCTTCTCCTAAGCCTTATTCTTTTCATCACCCTTTTCTTCCATCAGCCTCTGACACAAATAGCTCCATCACCCTCATTCAATTGGTCTCAAATAGATAGTGTTCTCAAGCCATGGCACTTTTTGTGTATCTTGTGCTTTTCCTAGCCCTGACTCGTCATTCAAGTGAGTACCTGCACTGATTTGTGTGTGTTTCTTCTAAAGATTCAACATGTGATTTTAGAAGTTCTTTTAAGTCGTGATGAACGCCCTTTAATTTTCTGGGGTGGTTCATATGATTGATTGCAGTTCCTGGATATTTTTTTTCCTTGCTTTAGTTTTGGGGTTTTTCTATAAAGGGTCTTCTCTACTGTTCTGCGGAAAGATGAAAGCTTTTATACTAAAGGAGATTCTGAATGATATTTTTTCTGTAATTTTGACCTTTTTATATAAAACATGTTTCCCATGTTGTTACATTGATAACATAGGATTATGGGGTGAACTAACTTTTCTGTTTTGTTTCTGATTTATTTGATTTGCAATAGGTGCTCTTTACTGCTTATGCAAAGATGGTGTTGGTAATCAAGCCCTTCAGAGTGCCATAGATTATGCTTGTGGAGCTGGTGCTGACTGTACCCCTATTCTCCTAAATGGAGCTTGTTACCAACCCAACACTGTGAAGGATCACTGTAATTATGCAGTTAATAGCTATTACCAGAGAAAGGGTAATGCTCAAGGAACATGTGATTTTGCAGGTGCTGCCACAACCAGTCCAAATCCTCCTGGTAAGTGTACTTCCAAGTGCATCTATATTTGGCTGCATGTTCTAGATTTTCACTTTTATTAATTACCTTCTCATTCTTGTGTATTTTTTCTGTAGCTACATCATCTGGATGTGTCTACCCCTCAAGTCCTAGGTATGTTTCTTGATTATTACGGGTCTTATTTGATTTCTTATTGCTTTATCTGTCATGCATCCATTTAATGGGATAAGTTCTTTGAAAATTCAAGGAATTTTGAGCCAATCTTTAGGAAAAATCCTTTCTAGTAGGCATTTTATGGGTGACTATTTGGCTCTTCCATCCTCTAATAAATCGTTTTTCTTGAACAGAGATGTAAATGTGAACCTTTAACCCAGTTATTGTATTCCTTTTAAGTCTTTTTCTAGTTTCCATTTTTTGTGTTTGATGTGATTGGTGGCATTGGATAATTTTAGCAATATACCCTATTTTATTCACATCTAATTTTCACTTGGCATCCAAAAGGCATTTTGAAAAACTGGGATTCATTTGTTTTAATTTCAAAACCGGCAATATGACTCTGAAACTAGTTTGTTTTATACATAAGCTAAAATCCCCTTTTTTGGATTCATGTACTCACCTCCATGAAGCAGAAATTCTGAATTACATTCTTGCAGAAAAGTTATCTTATGAGTAGCAAATAACAATGTCACCCTTGCTCATCCTGTTGAAATATAAGCCGGCATAATTTAGATGTTTCACAAACATTTCCTAGGACTGAACTTATGTATGATATTTAATTAAAGGCCTTATTTTATAATAAAATGAAATGGGTTTCTGATGCTCCTTTTATTTTGGCTCTCTTGTAGCAATGCAGGAACAACACCATCAGCTGGATCACCACCTGGTACAACCCCATCAGCAGGTACAACTCCAGGCACAAGCATAACCCCTGGTACTCCCACATTTGGATTAAGTCCAACATCTACACCTGGTTTCAATGGCAATGGAGCTAATTTGGGAGGCACCAACTATGAGTTGCTATTGCTCTTTGTGCCAACCATATGGTTAGCAATCAGGGTGTAGCCTAAAGGTACAGTGCCAGCACTGGAAAGCTTGTGAGGTTTTCATGTAATTTTACTTCTTGGAATCATCCACAAGCAATTCTAGCAAACCCGTTTTTTGTTTTTTTCCTTGCAACAGATAAAAGAGTAGGAATTTGGTTCCTTTGTTTAGTGGTTATATATAATGATTATGATTACAATTGAGGGGTTGGAAGTAGCACTTGGCTTTTCTCCATTTGTACATCTAAGACTATGACAGACACTATTTTTTTAATTTAATGGAATCCGGCTACCCCCATTTTTATAATCTATTATTCTATTCATCACTCAATTTCATGTTAGCTGGCTACTCTACGTCTCTGTCACTCGCATTTTAACCTTTTTCAATTGTTTACTGCTTCCATTGTTCATTCATTTTAACTATTTAGGACCTTACAATATGTCCTTTAAGATGATTTTCAATGTTATTTTCTGAGGTATTTTTTTTCTCCGTTTTACTAGTATCACCTTAACTTTTAGATTTTGATACTAATCGGTGTAAAATTAGGAGCCGTGGGATGGTACTTTTTGTACTTTATTATGAGGCTAAAGGGGTGTTGAAAATTCTAGTTCCCAACAGACCAACCAGTGCATATAATATAGAAAAAGCAAAGGTGGTTCAAATGTCCCTGCATCAATAATACGATGTCACTTGTGAATTTTCTGAAATTTCTAGTCCCTTCTCTCTCCTCTGTGGCGTTTCATTCATGTCGTGGAACAACTTTTCCTCGGACGTAATTGCTTCTAAAAGTCAATAACAACAACTTAGAATAAATTTGTCTCGCATCATGCCAATGCATAGCCGACAAATCGCAAATAAAAAATAGCACATGCTTTCCAACGGCATTTTTTTTCTTCTGTTAATTACAACTGAAATAATAAAATGTTATTTCAAAGTATTCCTTGACTCAAGTGATTAAATATATGTGTCTGTAAAAATCTTTTTATACCGAGTTCATATACTATTTTCTAAAAAATATTATTCAAACAGTGACATGGTTTTTTTCCCCTCCAGATGCTGTACCCGATTCCACCAATATATAGAGGTTGGAACTAATTTATCTATACAATGATGCTTTGGAATTTCCAACCTGTTTGAGGCTATGTAACTATTTGTTTAACACCCTAGCAAGAGAATCATTGAACTAAATATAGAGAAGAAGAGCCTGAGTCACAGCAATTTGTGTATTTTGCTATCTCACCAATCAATAATCATGTTGCCAGTTGCCACCGTCACAAACATTTTCAACGATCTATTGCTTTCAAGGGTTCTTTGGGTCCAAATTAATGACATAAAAAATTGGAATGTCATTTTCAACACGGAAACACAAACAAATTTGAATTAGCATTAGAAGTAGATAATCTTAAATATGCCTCAGTTTGGTGCTTTGGGTCAACGAGTAAAACTACTGAACATTCAAAAGAATTCCACTGCAACATAATACAATGGCCGTGATACAATGAATATAATTGGTACAATATTACCATAATAAAAAGTCTTAAAACAAGCGAGAATTGATGTTTTAAAAGTGAGCATGAACAATTGAAGACATAACAAAATGCTATGGTATATCTATTTTTTGTTTCTACTTTGTATTGGAGTAGAGCTGAGAAAAATAAAAAATGCAACAAGAAATATTTGAAGTGTCCAACCCAACTATGCTTCCTTGTCACAAAGGTGAAACACATTGATTTGATGTCTTGGTCTCGCTCTGAACAAATTCAACAATCAATTTGACAACAGAATCTGGTCTTTCAACGTGAGGAAGGTGACCACAATCGGGTATTTGGCGTATAATGGCATCAGGTAATTCACAATGCAGTCGCTGAAAGAGTAAAACTTCGCAAGTTAACTTCAATCATTGGTAGGAAATATAATCTCCTACAATATTTTTCGTGTTCTATAGAAAAGTGGAATGTGCTGTGTACCAACTTACCACAGCAAGCTTATTGCTGATTATGCGGTCATTCTCCCCCCAAATGATTAGAGTTTTCTGCTTTACCTGTTAAACAAATTCAGTATCAAAGTATACTGGTTTAGAGAAGAAAATTACTCTCTTATAATTTTTGAATTGGTGAAGAAATCAAGTCTACAGTTGGAAAATCTCACCAACAATGTCAGAAATGAGTAAAATAAGCAATATATAAAAATAATCACAGACCCTTTGTCTAAGTTATGGATTAAAGGTGGTGTGAAATCACTGGTATCAATTGACTTGTGATTTATTAGATTCAAAATCTCTTTGATGTTACACTTTGGAACTAAAATGTTATTATCTTTTAAGATAATTACGTTTTTTTAAACTATTGTGGTGTTAAAATTAAAATTTGTTAACATATAAAGTTCTTATTACTTCAAAATTTAAAAAAAAAAGGTTACTTTTGATATTTTGTTATAAATTTACTTTTTTTTAATGTGTATACATGAAAACCCTTTACGTATTATTTTGTTACTGAATTAGAACCCTATTTTCATCTCCAAGGCGTAAGATTAATTTGAACCAATCCAAGATAGTAAAAAAATTAAAACAAAGTGTAGAGAATATGATATGGAATAAAATACTTGAGACATCTTTCACCAACTAAACAAAAATTTAATAAAGCATTCAACTCAGCCTTAAAGCATTCAATTTGTGTTTCTTAACTGTGTCTTGGTCAACTTGTTCTTTGTTTACCCTGTGTGAGATTTCATATTCGTAGTTAGACCCTAATACAAAGGAATAAGAGTTACCAAACACGAGAGTTCAAATTGCATCGACCATCAATAACAGAGAATAAAAATGCTGACAATTGCCAACAACATTGCAAGAGATCTAGTGCATGTGACACTTCAATCCACACTCTCGAAAAAGAACATGAATTTTTAAAAAAAATTACTGAAAAAAATGTGAATGAAAAAATTGACGATAAGCCTGCTCCTAATAACATAAAGACCTGTAGTTAAAAATTGAAACTTTAGCCATCTACACCTTAAAAGGATAAGCCCTTTGAAACTTGGGAAGAACAAAATGTAAAGACGGTAAAATGATTCAATCTGGAGGCAAAAGATTTAATGTTGAACCAAATATTGATGAAGTTTTAGACATAAAAATGCCATTTATCATATGGCTAGGGATTGATAAAAAAAAACAGTGAATTTTTAATCAGAAAATATGTCAAAGGAATACAGCACTTCATGGAATTATCAAAATGTGTATGCTTCATAGGCATATTATTCAAAGTATTCATGCATGTTAAAAGGGTACTTATAGTCCATATGCCTTAAAAGATTCAAACCTTTAAAGTTTCGATCTTTCTCTCTATTCTCTCCTTTATATCTCTTTAACTTTCCCTTTACCCTCCACTATTCAGAATTGTTTCTTCAATTTTGTTGGAATAATCCAAATTGAACTCTGAACTCTGAAACTCCAAATATTGGTGAAACTCCAAATATTGGTGTTGCTAATTCTCCTTCCATCATCAAAGGTGGGCACTATGTCACAAAATAGATTAAGTAGTCTTTCTCTAATTTCTATTAAAATAATTTTTTAAATCTTGATTAAGAAAGAATTATTGATGATTTTATAACAAATAATGTAAGAACAGTTTGATGATGATACCAAAAATCTGATAATCAACCCTGGCTGAAAATACCTTTTTTATCTGGGAGACAACATTGTAACCACCACTAGTCATAAAATTAACTGTAGCATCCTCCCACCATGGCAATAAACAATGCAAGCGACCCACCTGTTTAAGATTATACGACCATGTTATACAACTTCATTCTGCAACATATATAATACTCCTAACAATTTTATAACAAATATATTATGTATGGACTCTGGCTATCCTACGAACTATAATATGCTTAATCTTTTGATGTTGTGAACACATTTTTGTACACACTTTTAGTTTAGCAGTTCGCATTGTTTACCATATTTTTAGTGCTTAAGATTTCATCATTAGATTAGTTTTGGTAAATAAGTCTTAAAATAATGTTGTCATAAATATTCTTAATTGTGTCTATTTTTACTGGTTTTGATTGAATTTCTTAATCTAGGTAGATGAAGACAAACATTTTGGTTCATTGTTCTCTACTCTCTGTTTTATAGAAATGCAATTTAATTTTCTGCACTTTATTGCTTTTGTTATGACTTTGTAATTTTCTAGGTTAATTTTCTGATTTAATTCTTGGTTCGTTGATTAAGATTTAGTTTTAATGTTAATATTTCCATTTCTTTTATACTAATTGGATTTGTTAGGTTAAACAATTTCAATTACATCGATGAATTAAATTTAGGTCTATGTGGTTGTTTCTTTTAGATTTAACTCGTGACTCTAGTTTGAATTGAATACAATAAATCCATTCTAATTAGCTATTTGGAATTAAAATGTTTAGAAACTCATACTGATATTGTTTTGTGGTTACAAATAGAACTAGAAATCAATGATACGCAATGAACAAAAGACAAAACTAGAAAAGTAACCATTGTTTTCCACAGAAATTTAGTTGTACTGCTTTTGTAGACTCTAGAACTCAAACGTTTTGATAAAACCTCCAAACCTAATTTTGAAATAGTAAAATTAAAAATTAGGTTAATCTTAAACTACTTGTTTTCTTGAAATAAATATGTTTGATATATTTATGGTGCATAATGAAATTGAAAATAAATGCAAACATATGTAAACCACATTATCTAAAGAAAGTTATATTGTTAAGATCTAGCAACTCACATTAGTCCAATCGAGGCTGGTACTGAAAGACAAGTTTGTGAAGCTCAAATAGTTAGCATATACGCGTATTGGAATGCTCTTCAATACATATGCCTGATTCAAAATAGTGTCAATGGTGAGCACAACTTGCACCATTTAAGAATTAACAATCTCATGCTGCCATTCATATATTTAAGAATTAATTCAGCTGCTCTTTATTATTTGGATCAAAATAAGTAATGGCTAGTTCCAAGAGGCCATGAGCCATCCAAGCTCAATTCTTATATTGACTAACAAGATGGCCGAACAAGAGTAACTGATACCTAACAAAGAGATATGTCATTTCCTAAAACAAAATGCCAACTAAGAAATGATATGGTTATTTGAAGGTATATGTAGAACCAAAATTAAAATGAATAACAAAGTATATTGAATTTCATTTTAGCAGGGTAAGATCAATTTTAAAAAAAAAAATATTCTATAAACAGGATATGAAACAATATGCTAGATAATTGAATAAACACATGTATTTATCCAGCTGATATAGATAGAGACATGATTTTCTGGATAATAGTTAGTGCTAAGTTGGAGATATACTCACCCCAGCATAGGCTGCTGCTCTAGGTAAGGTTGCTAGGTCTCCTGTTCCTTCGGCATACACACTTGCATCAATCAAAACAAGCTTTTCCACCTGAAAAAATGAACTTCAAACAAATTACTAGATCGCAACAGAATTACTTGATAGAATTTCCTTTTAGTAAAAACAAATTCTCAAAATTTGTCAAATGTTCAAAATTCAAAAGTTGGATAGCACATACAGCTTCTGGATAATTGACTGCAAAATCAATGGCAACTGCAGAGCCAAGGCTTGGACCAACCAATATCATTGCCTTTTTGATGTGGGACTTCCAAAACTGGTAGATAAATCCAATTCACCCGCAACACAATGAGACAATAGGAAGTAAAACATCAGAGGTGCAAAGGAATTTGTCAATTTGAAAGTCAAAGCCTACACTATAAATGATTTCTTACTTCAATTCATAAAGTCTGAAAATTAAAGGGTAACAATTTAATAGATGTACTTTCTAGAGTTATGTATAACTTTATAATGGCCACAATGCCAACAAAGCTGTAAACAAATATCATTACAAAGCCCAGGATCCAAGATATGCGCATTAATTATCACCTAACTACCTGATAAAAGTGATCACGCTTTGATACCACATCACAAGAAGGAAGTTTTTCTGATGGATATAAGAAGAAAAAGAGAAACCCCATCATTAAAATGAAAGAAAGGAATGACCATAACATAGGAGAAGTAAAAAAGCAAACCTAGATCAGAGAAACCCCAACCAAGAATGTCAACTGCCCATGTCTCACAACCAGCTTCCTCAAGCAACGGATATGTGTATCTCCATTCTAAACATGAGCTGAACAATGAGAAGAGTGAAATGAAATCCAAATGTAACTTGAGCATAAAAATGTACACATTCTGTCACTTGTTTTGAGCACCTGTCAAAGCCATGAAGTAGGACAACTGGATTTTCCTTGTTCTGCATCATCGGCTTCACACAACTACTCATGATAGGATCTTCCGAGAACCTAACCTGATTGTGTCATATGGAATAAGTAATGAGCAAAAGTAAATATTGAGCAATTTTCTCAAGAGAACAAGCTCAAGAATGGCAAGTGAAACAAAATTGGCATACCATTTATTATTGGATATTTTATAATGAAATGAAGGAAAGTTTCCATTGATTGGGAAGTGAACAGCGTATGATAAGGAGATTAGTAAACAAAGAAGTTGGTTTCATGGCATAAACTCCCAATAGTAGGAGAAAATAGAGGTACTAGAATGAAAGGGACATAAGTTCCAAAATTCCAAATTATTCCATCAATCCAAACACACCTGGTTCAATTTCATTACTGGATATCTCAACATGTTAGCATAATGCATTAGACTACAAGCATATGAATACGAAAAGGAATACAAATACAGAACATAAGTCAGCAACTAAGCAAGTAAATAAATTGAAGGTGGATTTGATAAAAATGCAGAATTTACAGAAACGGGAAGCCTCTGAATCCGGTTAGCAAGACTTCTGGCAAAAGGGTCTTTGATTCTTTGGACTTCTTTAGGAAGAAATGAAGGGAAGACATCAGTTTCAGACACAAGCTTGAGTTTGGGTGTGGAGGGAAAAGGCAAGCGCGTTTGCGAAGCGAACTGAGGTGGTAATAGTAATAGCATTGCAAAAAACTGAAATTGAAAAAACCAGAGAGACAGAGGCTAAGGTGCACGGACGTGGCATACGTAAGTCAGACCTGTCCTGTCCTATGTTTTAACAAATAACTGCCAGTTCATCCTCACTCTCAGCTCTCACTTCACGCCATTGACACACCTCCTAGCTTTCTAACGTTAAGGATAATGTGAATAAGAATATAATATAATACGTTATAATAGTTTTAAAATAAAAATTTATATAATATTTCGGTTTCATTTTCAAGTGTTATTTTAAGTGTTCAAATAAAAAAAATATATACTATTTTTTGTTTTTCATAAATAATTTGAAAGTTTTTTTATATTTTTTATTTCTACTTCAAAATAAATATATACTTGTTATTAAAGTGTAAATTAATTCAAAAACCTAGGTACTTCTAGAAAAATAGAATAAAATTGACAAAAAATGCCGTATGAACTTTATACTAATATATGGGAAAAAAATCTTCTATAGAAAATAGATACTTGTTTTTAAGTGAAATCTAAATTGTTATAGAATTTTTTTAGTTAAAATGGAAAACATATATACAAACTAATATTTGATATTAGAAAATAAATGTCAATAATTTACTTAAATAAGTAAAAATAAATAAACTTGGTCTTAAAAGATGAAATATTTTTAAAGCAGAATGGATATTAATAATTATGTAGAAACTTTTTTTCCACCTTCTAAAAATACTAAGGCGAGAGTAGCCATAATCATTTTTGTGCAAGGGATTGATGAAGCATTGAGTAAAGTATGAGAAAGATATAAAGTTTTGTTAAAGAAATACCTTAACCATGGGTTCAAGAGGAGATACAGGTGCATATATTTTGAAATGGACTTTAATTATAGGGAAAGATGATTTTGGATACTTCTTTTAGTGACTCACTTTTATTCAAGACTGCAAAGGAAGCAACCATCATTAGAGTTTGTAACTTCTACTGATTTGAGAAGTCACATGGAAGGACACAAATAGAGGAGCGTTAGAGTTAAATTCTCAAGATGCCCTCCTAACTCAACATAAACTTCTATCCCAACAAAAGACATTCTCACTCAGCAAATGTCTCCTAGCTCAACATAAACTTCTATCCCAACAAAAGACATTCTCACTCAGCAGATGTCAAAGCTTCCTTAACAATTACAGGTCATGCAGGCCAATTATTTTCTAGCAGGTGATGAGGTGTGATTTTTGTGGAGGCGACCACTTTATTGGTTATTGTCCATTGCCTATAGTTCTCAAAGTGAAAAGGTGAATTATATTAAAAATCAAGGGAAGTCACAATTCTCTAACAACTCTTATCCAAATTTTTACAACCAAGGATGGAGACAAAATAATGTTAATTATGGTAAAAGACAAGAACATGGAACATTAAGTAATAGATTGCACCAACAACAAAACTCATAGTGTCATGAAAGAACAACTAAGTTGGAAGATACTTTGTACCAACTGTCTTACAAAATCAAAAGAATAAGGAAGTGTCTATAAAAAATTTGGAGGTTCCGATGAGTCAATTAGCCAAATAAGTAGCAGACCAACCAAGTGGATCATTCTCTACAAACAACTAGGTCAATTTCAAGGAGCAGTGTAAGGTTATTATCATTAAAAGCGAGAAAGAAGTTGGGTTGAGTGGTGACAATGAACTCAGTATTGATGAGAGAGAAAAAATAAGTGGGTAGACTATGAGAGAGAACAAGAAAAAAGAAAAAAAAAGTAATAACGAAAAAAATAAAGAAAAAAAAAAGAGAGAAAAGAGAAG
>Ga0209489_100159_pt1 | contig 102872 bp, 50 predicted proteins | sample SiratrowhiteBW_FD_187527 | JGI IMG/M metagenome (GOLD analysis project Ga0209489, IMG submission 187527) | Root nodule microbial communities of legume samples collected from California, USA - Siratro white BW (SPAdes) (version 2) | ecosystem: Host-associated > Plants > Roots > Nodule | place... | reverse complement strand
AGGCGCAACACAGCGATAACAGCAAGAATTGTGGGGGTGTATTGTGATTGATAAACCTCTAACACATACTAAGTGTCTTGGTTCATATAGCTTGCTATACCAACTACACTGTGTGTTAAGTTAATCGATCTAAGACTGGTTCATATAGCTTGCTATACCGGCTCTGATGCATTACATCTTATGAGACCCAAGATTTTTTTTTTTCTTAATTCTTTAAACATTTTGCAATATGTGGGGGATTGTTAGAGTTATTGCAAAATAACAAGAAGGAGAAATATCTAATAACCTACTGCACAACTTGTTAGCGCCGTTTGAGATTTTTTCGGATGCAGTTTCGGAAGCTTCAAACGTGGAGTCATGATCTTTGCCACATTTTGAACGTTGTCAACCACCTTGTGAACGTTGGGAGCAACCACTTGGGCGTGGATGGTGGAGGCTATTTTGCACTACTCCTTCAAAGCCCAAAACCTCTCACTTCCAACTCCTATAAATAGGAGACCTCCCCCATTCCGAAAAACACACAACTCAACATCACTTCCTCTCCTATTCTCCTTTCTCTCTCTTTCTCTTATTTTCTTCTTTAGAGATATTGGGTATTTTTGCTCTAAAGAGCAAACTTGCTAGTTCTGAGATCCTCAGTTTTTAACTGAAAAGTTTCTGTTGTATCCTGGAGGACTTGCGCATTTATCGGGATAAATCTTTAAGGACAGTGATATTTTATTACACCTTCAGAAGTTAGTTTATTAATTTTTCAACTTCCCGTATGTATCATGAAGTGGTGCTTGTTTCGTCTAAGGCCACCTTAAATGATTCTTGTGCATGCAGCAACTTGCGGGTGTGATAGTGACACATTTTTTCTAATGTGGCCCAAAAGGAAATATCAAATTAATTTATATTTAACAAGCTTTGAAGCGTTAAATTTTAAATATGATTTTTATATTTTTGAAAATATTTTTTACTCTTGATTAAAAAGAATCATAATATTTTGAAAAGAAAACTGTTAAATGTTTTGAAAAAAATTATTTTTAAAAAAAGTCTTCCAAATATGAACTTAGATTAAAATAATTAATTTTAAAATAAAATTTAAAGAGAACTGCATCATGCAAATAAATTTAGTCTTTATATACAGTAAATTTAAATGAGTTATGTCAAAATATAATTTAAAAAAAATATTCTTTTCAAAATATAAATAAAAAATATGAATATATAAAAATAAATTTTAAATAATTATTCAATGAAACATAAAATAAGTAAAATTCTTAACGATGAAAACTTCAAGCTCGTAGAAAAAGATATATTGTATGTATGTTTATATATGTTATATTGGCTTCAACAACAATAAATTTGTTATGTGATGAAATAATTTGGTTAATTGTGGTATTTATATCAATTTTATAAATATTATAATTTTATATAGATTTAACATCTTTGCACGAAAGTTTCCCGTAATATCAAGGTTCTTGAATGATTATTTTTTTAACAGGAATAATATAAATAGAAATACTTTAGGGATGTTTCAACCCTATTATAAGAATAAAATTTTCAGAACATACACAAATGCACCAGAAAACACATAAAGAACAAGTAAAAAATTATAAAATACCCTCTATGTCAACTTTGGCCTTTACTTTTTTTCGAAAATAAGAAAAATAGAATATGAAAAAGTAGCTCCAAAGATGAGACTGTATGCCGGGAGAACTTGAATGCTCAAGACCGACTTAATTATTTAACCTCTCTAAGGCAGTCAACAGGGTGCATACACCGTTCTGCAAATGTTTTTTTGAAATCCAATCCCCCCAAATCTTATCCAACTCTAAGCTTGCAACTGTGTCTGTAGAAAAATCTCTACCTCATCCACCTGACAATCCTCAAAGATGACCTTGTTCCTATATATCCAAATAGTCTTAGTAAGTGCTAATCACATCCCTCTCTATACATGGTTAGCTTGTGCACTCAATCTAGTAAGATAAAAACTAAAAAAATGACTAACTATATCGTTATTTGTCACCGAAAACAACCCTGTCCACTTATCATACTTGACTCATAGTATTAAATGATTATTTAATATGATTTTATTAATCATATAAGTAATCTCATATCATTCCTTACAATATCATTTTGATTAGTTTTATATATTCAAAGCATAAATCAACGTAGTTTATTAGCCATGTCACGTAATTTGCTTTATGGATAAATTTTGTTAAGTAATATGATAAATTTTGATAAGTAATATTGTTTAACTTTAATAACGAAATATGTGCTTTTCATTTATTTTACCGTTATTTTTAGTAAAATAAAATGTTGAGATGAAAATAAAAGAAGTAAAACGTTGTTTAACTAAACTTATTAAAAAAATAATTAAGTTTGTTTAGTTGCCCAAAAATATGATTTCAAGATAAAGAAATTTTTTTTTTTCATTTTGGTTTACCTTTTTATATTAATGTTCAAAATGGAAAAAAATATTTATTTATTAAAATAGACAAAATTCTGTTAACTAAATAGGTATAATTTCAAATTGATCAAACAAAAGTCACATATTGACGATTTACATTAATTAAAATAAAATAACAATAATAATAATAATAATAAGAATAAGAATTTTAATTAAATTCATACAAAATTAATTTAAATGATAATAATAATTATTGAAACAATAATTATAATTAAATTCATACAAATTAAATTAAAATAATAATAATAATATTTAGGAATAATAATAATATAATGGTTATTTTTATCTAAGAAATAATAATAATAATAGTAATTATATTTTGACAAATTTAATTAAAGTAATAATAATTATTATTATTATAATAATGATATAATAAATTTTATAAATAAATAAAATAATGTTTAATAATATAATATTAATTATGACAATAATTCAATAATAATAATTATTATTTAAATTAATTTTGTATGAATTTAATTAATATTATTCTTATTATTATTATTATTATTATATTATTTTGTTTCAATTAAAAATAAATTTATATGTCTTAATATTTATGTTAAAATTTTATTAATTATTATTATTAAAAAAATTTTAATTATTAAAGATAAATAATTAGAAAGTAATTATAAATTGAAAAATGATTTTAGTTAATATTTTTAATTCAAATCGTCATCATATCACGTGTTATCTTTGTTTGACTAGTTTAAAATTATATTTATTTAGTTAATAAAATTTTCCTATTTTGATAAATAAATATTTTTTTATTTTAAATATTAATATGAAAAAGTCGATCAAAATGAAAAAAAAAAAAACAAAAAAGAAATAGGATGTTGTTGACAGAAACAATGAGTAAGTTATATAAATATTTGTGATGATAAGTTGTTGTTTTTCATCTTCATCTTCGAACTCAGAATCATGTTACTCTTCCATCTTCAGCTGCGGTGATTCCCTCGCTGACACCGGCAACCTCTATTTCAGCTCCAATGGACTCTCCAACCACTGCTTCTTCCCTCCCTACGGTGAAACCTTCTTCCACCATGTCTCTGGCCGCTGCTCTAATGGTCGTCTCATCATCGATTTCATCGGTATCATTTCTCCTTTTGAAGAGGCTGTTAGGATTGAAAAACACTTTTTTTTCACTAACTTTGACTGATTTTCCAAGCTTGAACATTTTTTTAAAACTTTAATGAGTATTTTTATCAGTGAAAAAAGATTTACCTGGTCGATCAATTTATATTTTTAAAGATAATTACTATAAATTAATAAATATATTATACATCACGTTATATGTTCGAATAAAAAGATGAAAGTTATATAATACTATTTTCTAAACCAAAAATAGTTGAAAGGAAAGAAGATAACAGTTTAGCCCACGTATTTCCTTCTACTATTTATCCTTAAGTTCATATGAAATACTAATACTATAAAAATATAAATTACTCACGTGGTTGTATTTATGTTTATCTATTCTTTTGTCTTTCGCATGCTCAAGAAAAGTTTATAAAAGAATTTTCTAATTTCCGATAAACAAGATAAATTTTATTATTTCTATACATTGATTTGAACTCAGAACCTTTGAGATGTTTTATAAAAGAATTTTCTAATTTCTGATAAACAAGATAAATTTTATTATTTCTATACATTGATTTGAACTCAGAACCTCTGAGATGTTTGAGAGAACCATCATCATATGGAAACAGTTTTTCTCTTATATAATTATTATATTTATTACTATAATTACAATAATAATAATAATAATAATTATTATTATTATTATTAATTAATATTAATATTATATAAAACTGTTATTATTATAATTAATATTATTATATTATGATAATAATAATATTATTATTATTAATATTACTACTTGTATTATTATTATAAATATTATTATTAATATCATTATTTTATTATTATTATTAATATTAATATTATTATTACTATTACTATTATTATTTCTAGTACTATATTAATATTATTATTAATTATTACTATTATTATTATTATTAATATGAATATTATTATTGTTATTGTTATTATTATTAATATTATTGTTATTATAAATATTATTATTATTATTATAAATTTTAATGTTATCATTATGAATATTATTATTATTCTTATTGTTATTTTATTTATATATTTATTATTATTATTATATTAAATATTATCAATGAAATAAATCAGTTAGTAAATTAGCAGACAATTTATCGAGAGATTGATTTCATCGATAAATTATCCATCAATTTATCAACGAATTAAATAAATCAATAAATTGTTGATTAATTTATTAACAAATAATTTAGTGATAAATTTGTTTGTATGTAATCACCGATAAATTAAATTTATTGAGAAAATAATCATAAGATTTTTCGTCGGTAAGATCTATCAAACATTTTATTTATTTATATTTAAAATTAAATTAAATTAATTTTATAAAATTTATATTTAAGATAAAATTTATATTTATTTATATGTTATAATTTAGTGTATTTCTAAATGATGTATTACATTATACTTTCAATATCTTGCTTAGAATCTATAATAATTCTATAAATACTGATTTCATTAAATAAGATTTATCTATACTTAGATATTATATTTGTTACTTTGATTATATTTTTAAATAGCATAAAAATTTGAACACAGTTTACACCTTAAAACATTCACCATGAGAATAAAGAGAACATTAAAAAGATAGATGGAAATAATTTTATTCTACAAGAATGAATTTTAAATGTAATTAATTATAATAAAGCTGATTTAGTTTTGTTGTTGGGGTGGTGTATAGCTGAGTCTCTAGGAATTCCACCGGTGCAACCCTATTTGGGAAGGAAGAATATTAGTGGATGGAGTTGGAAAGACGGAGGAGCCAATTTTGCAGTTGCAGGAGTCACCGCCATCAACTCAAGCTTCTTCAAAGAGAGGGGCATTTATGTCAAAACTAATTATTCTTTGTCTGTTCAATTCAATTGGTTCAAGGAATTGCTTTCTACTCTTTGTCACTCTTCTTCTTCCTCCCAAAGTAAGTTTATCTATTATTTTCTCTCACACTCAAAAAAAACACCCCATGTGTAAGGTAAGTTTAGATTATTTAATATTCTCTTTCACTAAGTGTTCATATACAACAACATATCCATTAATTACTTTATTTATTATATGAATATATATAATTTAATGTGTTGTGGATTTAATAAATATATTATTTTGTATAACAATCTGAATAGTTTATATATGAATATAACCAAATTTTCTAAGTTTGCAAAAAGTATTATTTATTTTATTAAAAAAAAATCTCAGATATGTAGGTTGTGTCTGAGATTAGATTTACAAAGATTGTGAATAAGGCTTATTTAATTAAGAGCAAGACTGGATATTTTGTTTTTCACAGTGAAAGGGACAAAGTTTAAATGAGAATCTATATAAACAAGTAAAAGTCTTCTTTATTAAGTAGATTTTAATAATAATTAGCGATAAAGAATGTCTAATATTAGATGAAGACGAAACCAAAAGTGTATTTATGGTTCCATATCCTAATAATCAACAACATTAATTCATTTTGATAATATTGAGTTTTAATTAAGGTTGAATCTTGCAGGTTGCCATGAAGAGATTAAGAAGTCGTTATTTCTTGTGGGTGAAATAGGTGGAAACGATTTCAATCATGCTCTCTTTACAAGAAAGAACATAGTAGAAGTTAAAACGTATGTGCCGTATGTAATCAATGCAATATCTTCAATAACTAAAGTAAGATTTCAGTCTTCTTTGAGCAAATTATTATGATCACATTAATCTTCTAAAAATTTTGGCCACCAAATTATTCTCCCCAAAAACAAATTGTCCTGCTTTACTTCTTTTAATATTTATTGTCCAATTAAAGATTTATTATCAAATTAGTAGTTAAAAAAATATCTATTATCAATTTAATACTTCATTTTAAGTATTTCATCCATTAATATAATGGTAGGTGCAAAATTATGTAAGTTTGATTAATTTGATGATTATTTTTTTAAGGTGGTGATGACATATGCAACTCTAAGCATTTAACTAAAGTTTTTTTTTATAATCTAAATAATATTTTCTATTTTATCTTTAAAGTATTTTTTTTCTTACAGGAATTGATTGGTCTAGGAGCTCGCACGCTTATGATTCTTGGAAATTTACCTATAGGATGTAATGCAATATATTTAACAATCTATGAAACTAAAGATAAGAATCAATATGATCAATTTGGATGTTTGAAGTGGCTAAACGAGTTTGCTGAATATTACAACCATGAGCTTCAAATTGAATTGAATAACATTCGAGGACTTCACCCTCGTGCTAATATTATCTATGTTGATTATTACAATGCTACAAGTACTTTATATCACAACCTCAAAAAGTTTGATAATCTTCTCAATTCTCATTGTAATTTATTATATATTTGCTTCAAATACGCATATTACTTCAAATCTATAATAATGTGATTTATATGTTGATTCCTATGCAGGATTTGCTGGTCTTAAAGCCTGTTGTGGAATAGGGGGTTCATACAATTTTAATACATCAATGCAGTGTGGTAATATAAGAGTGAATATTTGTGATGATCCTTCTAAGTATATTGCATGGGATGAAATTCATTTAACCGAAGCTGCATATAAATTAATGGTTCAAGGTTTTATAAAAGGATCTAATACCCTCCCTCCATTTAGTTGGTTGTGTTAGACCAAAACGCACATACTATTATTCTCTTTAAAATAAAGAGACAAGTTGAACATGTATAATATTAAATAAATATTGTTAGCATATGTATCTTTTATAAAGATAGTTGTCAATTTTTACAATTCTGGTCTTTATGATTTAATTTCAATATTTATGATCGATATTGATATCTCGGATAAAAAAAAATATGTCGCATTTAACATTTTAAATAAAGGTAGGACAAATTTTATATTATTAATAATATATTTTAAAGAGTTATTAATTTTTATAACTCTACTTTATATTAGGGAAATATTAATGATATCAAAAGTTTGTTCAATCAAAAATTCTAATTGGTATTGATAAAAAAAATATTACAAATGTAGATGAATACTTTTTTTATGCATTAATAGGTGTTTAAATTCCTTAAACTCCGAATAAAAAATAAATAAGTAAACCACCATTGTATTATTTTAAAATGTATATCTCTATTGTGTTAACCATAAGTAAAATAACAATATTATAGTCATGGGCTAAACTTTTTTTTAGAACAGGTATATCTAAATATTTAGACAACTAATTGAAATGCAGATAGGGTATTTTGTATGTGACCAACAACTCAATTATAAACAATTATAAACAGTCATGATCAATTATAAACAATTATAATTAATTATAAACAGTCATAATTAATTAGTAGAGTTTTTATTTATTTTTTATTTTTTCTCATCTTATCAAAATCAATTTTTAGTTATTGCAATGAATTCATTTCCCAATGAATTCGATTCTTAAAAAAAAGATGGAATCCGATCAACTAAATTTTCGGATTAAAGCTGGGAAGTGTTTGGGGCTTGATTACGAAGGCGAAGACAAAGTAATTATAGATAAAACCAAGGTGAACAGATTAAGTAGATAGAAGAGTTAAGAAATTCTTTTGAAAGCATTTTTGATTTATATCATAATAGAAGTGTAACTTAATTTCTTCACAAAATAATCTTTATATGTATTTTACAAGTATGATTAATTTGACATTATGATATTTGATAAGTTAAGAAAGACACAACAAGAGGAAATTATTATTTTTTATTTTTTTTGGGTGAATTGCATAATCCATGATAATGAAAACGGCCCAAAAATAATGAAACAAATCCCACTCACATATTAAAAGAAGAGTAATTGTGAATGTTGATATTCATTGTAACATTAATTTTTAAATATAATTTTTTATATTTTTGAAAATATTTGTTACTCTTCACTAAAATCATAATATTTTGAAAAGAAACTGTTAAATGTTTTTAAAAAAAGTCTTTAAAATATTAACTTAGATTAAAATAAATAATTTAAAATAAAATTTAAAGAAAAATGCTTCATGCAAATAAGTTTAGTCTTTTTGAAAAGTAAATTTAAATGAGTTATGCCAAAATATAAATTTTAAAAAATTATTCTTTTCAAAATATAAAAAAAATTCGAATATATAAAAATAAATTTTTAATAATTATTCAATGAAACATAAAATAAATAAATTCTTAATGATGAAAACTCCAAGCTCGTAAGAAAAGATCGATAACGAAAACAAACCACTTTTCTCAGCAGAAAAGAGATATTGTATGCATGTTTATATATGTTATATTGGCTTCAACAACAATAAATTTTTCATGTGATGAAAATAATTTGGTCATGAATGTATGCTTTGGTTTCTTTATGAAGTTGTTCGTTTTCTTATAAAATTATATTTAATACGGTGTTTTCTGCTCTTTGTTAGTGAAATAATTTGAAAAGTTACAGGATGGAAAAGTTGATGCTCGAGTAAGAGTCTTTTTCTAATAGTGTGTGAAGGTGACGAATGAAAACAAAGGTTTTGTCTGAATTATTAAATTACTTAAGAGAATGAATTTCAGTATTTGAGTGAAATCTTACCACTGAATCATCACAACATGTTTCATATTTTTTTGTCATATGTAAAATGAAAATGTAAGGTTAAACCAAATATAAGGAATGTTACAATAATGTTGAAAGCAGCACGCATATATAGATTAATGAGCTAAACCAGTTCCAAAGCCAATGATACGCAGCATAAATGCCATAATAGAAAAAGATTTAAATCCTATTTGACCCAAATAATCAACAAACATATCTATGACGTCATAAAGTCATAAAAACTCTAATTTGAATTAGGTTTTCACATCAGAAAGGTCATAAAATTATTATATTTGCAAACCAAACTCATCTAATTACATTTGCATAACAAAACATTATATTATGTTTGCATAATCTTATATCTAAAAATGACCATGTATAACTATACAATATGTAGAACAAAATTATTTTAATTTAACAAATTATACTAGCATTTCAAAGTTTAAAATCCAAATCTGCAGGAATTTGAAAGAGGAAAGATATTTAAGAAGAAACTAATGTATGTAGTTTTTTTCCAAAACTTGAGATCTTATGTACAATCTTGTATCTCATAAAGATTACACTTTTATACTAAATTTTTATATTAATATCACACTAATTCTAACAAACACTATTATTTGATATATACGATCATATACTAAACAAATTTAAGACTTCCGCAAAATAAAAGACAATAAATAAATAACATAAACTTCGTCAAAATATTAGACCGAGGTAAGATATAATGTTAGTTTTGAATAAAGTAAAATAATAATTCAATAATAATAGAATAATAAGTAGTGCAATGAAATTTTTCCAATTTGTAAGAATTTATAATAAAGTATAATAAGAGAATAAAAATACACTAGATACAACTGAGAAGTCCAAACCAAATAAATAGTTTCATTGTCATCAATACACAATGTAAAAAGTCTTCAATAATTGTGTACAACATTAACTTTTTGTCCTTTAGAATAAATAATCTTATGAATAATTTGGTTTAAAAAAATTATAATTAAAAATTAAAAATGCAAAAACTATGATGTTTCATTATACATAGATACTTGAAAAAAAAAAAAAAGAAGAAACTCTTACGCACTTTAGAACTGTTGAAGCTCTATTGTTTTCTACTTGAGGAAGCATCTAGGCTGTTGGAATCAGATTCTTCTTGTAACTCCCCCCAAACCTTCCTATAAAATATAGATAAACTTTCACCAACTACATAAACTATTACGGCAAAATCTGAAAACTACAATAAAAAAAAAAAGCATAATCCTGAAAAAAAAAATAGAGATAATAAGATTTATGAGATCAGAATTTACAGCTTAACAGATTTTGTTTTATGAGATCAATATATATCTTTCTTTGCAACCTAACAGATTTTGTTTTACACTTCAATTTTTTTGGAAAAATTCATATTATAACATTAGAATCAACCCCTCACTCATACATTTTTTAACATCTTTATTTTAGAATCACAATTACTAATTATATACTTTAAAAAGAAAAAAAAAATCATATTGCAATTTCATACTTGTTTGAAAAAAAAAAGTGAATAATCACTTTTACTAAAAGTAACAATTTTTAAAGTTGCTAGTTTCTACCTATAAATATGTTAACAGCAAAATATATCATTTTAATAAAATAATAAAAAATAAAATAATCATTAACAGATAATTAATTAAAAAAAAATTTGTACGACTTATGAAATAAAAATAAATGATTTAATACATAAATTTAAAAATAAAAATTAAAAGAACAATGTTAATATATTGAAAATTTATTTAGTACAGAGAAAAATTTGAAGTGAACCGTTAAATTTGAAAGAAAGAAAATATCATCGTATTGTCCGTTCATTATTGACATAACGAGATTTTAATATATAAATCATAGAAAAAAAGAAAAAAAATATCATTATAATTTAATAAATTGCAGTCAAAAAGAGATTTTTTTTTTCACAGTAACAATTTCTACCTACATTTAGATTTGAAGTGATGGTGGCATCTTTTATCCTTTTTCTCAACTTTTTTTTATGTAATTTTTCACGTGCTATGATTATTAATCATTGGAACTCACATATCTGCATCAAAGAATAAAAAAACGAGTATATTTATAAATATAAAGAACTAAAACGAGACTATGTCAAAATCAAGTTCAGTCGTAAGCTTCTTTTAAGAAAAAAAAAAACGTTTAAAGTAAAATCCGTTTTCAAAATTTTGATATTTATCCATATTCCTAAAGTTTTAAGTGTGAAATCGATTTGTGCTTTTGGAAGTGGAGTTGAAATTAAGAATGATTAATGTAATTTCTCTGACGTATTCAATGACGCAATACGCTCTTATATTATTTTGTAAAAGAATTTGGTGACACCATTTTCAGTCAACTCCTTCCATGGAACTATAAATATGGCTTCTCTTCTCTTTCAAAACAAACTGAAGTATATACTAATTCCTCAATACCATAGTTTCTGGCAATGTCAAGTTCTCATTGTTTTCAGAACCCACCAAACTTGAACTCAGGTATCCATGGAGCAGGAACTATCCAAGAACTTGGAGGACTTAGTTCTTATGTCACTGGATCTCCTCATTCCAAGTTGGCTCTCATCCTTGTTTCTGATGTATTTGGTAAGAAACCCATCTCCAATGTCTTATCTTTCAATTTGTTTTACAATAATCTTATGTTTAGTATTTCATTTATTGTTCATCTATATATCTGTTGATTCAATCCTAGATCTGGGGTATCTCCAAACAATAATAAGTCATTTATAAAATCTTCACTCATGTTTTGTATCAAGAAAAGTGGAGGAGTTTCAAGATCATTAAACATATCACATTTTGAAGATACTTCCATTATAAATCTAACTGTTAGTTTCCTTGGAATTATTTCAGGGTATGAAGCTCCAAATCTAAGGTAAATGAAAATTTCCATGATGAATATAAATATTAAATTCCCTGTTTCATGATTTCCTCATTGAACTAGCATGCTTGCACAAGAATTAATACAAGATTGCTGTATACGCTACAAAATGATTTGTAAACACTGACCAAGTTTTAAGTGACAATTACATATTTTGATCACTCAACTTAGTTGATAGTGTTGGACTCTAATGCTTCATTGTTTCATGAGATTTAGTGTATGAAAATATATGTTATGAGCTTTGACATTCTCTCACTGTAAAGGAAACTAGCTGACAAAGTAGCAGCATCTGGATTCTTGGTTGTTGTTCCTGATCTTCTCTATGGTGACTATGCTGACTTACACAATCCTCAGTTTGATCGAGATTCGTGGCGAAAGGCTCACGGAAAGGTTTGTAAACAGTTCAATGCTTACAATTGCAGTTGTTTATTTATTTCCTACATCTTGTTCATTGATTCATACCATACCATACCATTCAGGTAATCACCTAACACTAAGTACAATGGAACGAAATTCTCCATAAACATTTTCAATTGATTTTAATTCATGCATAAACTAATTTTAATTTATAACAAGATAATTTTATTTTTTTTCTTGAAAGTACTTTATGGTTAAGTTCATCAAAGACCTGCATGAGCCATGTGATTTAATTTCTTCATAGGATGTTTTCTTTCTAACATTATGTTTATGCAAATATGATGTTTTGTTTATAGGATAAGGCAAGTGAAGACACCCAACCTCTAATTGCTGATCTAAAGAGTAAAGGTGTTAAATCCATAGGAGCTGCTGGTTTTTGTTGGGGAGGTAACTCAATTTTTTGCTTTAGTCAACTTCATGGTGTCAATTCAAAAGATGAAAAATGTTAAGACAATATAAGTTGTACAAATAATACGATTCAGGGGTTGTATGTGGAATACTTGAACCTACTAGCTATGTGCAGGGGGTGTGGTAATCAACTTGGCAATATCCGGTGACATTCAGGCTGCAGTTATTCTTCATCCCGCTTCAATCTCAGATGATGAAATTAACGGTAAACTTGCGTTTTTCATTCTTGTAGTTAAATAAATAACTTCAAAGATTTTTTACAAACTTTATTTAGTTTTACTTCAGAGGTCAAGATTCCTATTGCTATACTGGGAGCAGAAATTGACCATGCTTTCCCACCAGAAAGGTTGAAGCAAATTGAAGAAAAACTGTCTTCAAAATCTGAGGTGAGAAATTCTGGGGTAATCTTCCTTTGTTTTAATTCCCTTAAAATAGCAAAATTTCCAGCCTTTTTGATGAAGTAGCTACAATGACATTGTGAGGTATTACGTATATTAATTAGAAAATTGTCCAAAGTGTTAAAATAAATCATATATCATCACTAATAGTGTCATGTGATCACATTATCTAATTTCTGTTACTATTCTATCAATATGTACAGTGTTAACTCCAAATTGTTCATTCATGCTTTTGTATCAGTTAGAGAGCTTTGTGAAACTATTCCCTGGTGTTACGCATGGATGGACAGTGCGGTACAATGATGATGATGAAGCTACTGTGAAGAGTGCAAAAGAGGCGCATCAAGACATGTTGAACTGGTTTATCAAACATGTCAAGTGAAGGTTGTTTTCCATCACTAGAATATGCTTGTCTGTTATTGAAATCGGATGTCAAAGATCATTCTTGATTTGGGTTGACGAAAGACGAAAAATTCTCACATTTTGTGACCCTTGTAAAAGTTCATTTATGAAAAAATTGATACAATAAACAGAAGAATATTAGGAATATTCACTAACCGTCAAGTTATATTCTTCAGTGCCATCATTGATACCATACCAAACCAGTTTTGTGAGGCAAAGAATAATAAAGAGATAAATACTGAAGAGTTATATACTGATATCTCAAGTTTAATTTTAATATTTAGTTATACTTTGATTATTAGTATTTCACTGCATTTTTAACCTTGAACATGATGTGTCCTGCTAGTCTCTCGAACATCTTCTCAAATTCCTTCGTTCTCATCATCTCATTCCTCCATCGATATTGGAAAAATGAATGTAATGGAATATATATTATACATGACCGACATGTATTTGTTCGATCCAGTATACAAGTCTACGTATACCCATCAAAGTATTTGTTACAAAGAAAATTAAGTTTTAATAGGCAAATTTTTCATACTGATGTAATTTTTTTTTAAATTCCTGAAATGGTGTATTTTTTTTTATTTATTTCCAGATATAGGATATGGGTAGATCCTGTATTGGAGACACCATATTATTGTGAAGAAATGGTGACACTATCCCACCATTTAATATAAAATTAAATGAAATTGTGAAAAAAGTATACGATCTTAATTTACTGGATGAAATTGTATAAATACTATTTTAATTAATGAGTTAATTAATGTAGTGATAATACTGGGGTTAATATTCTCTACTCATTTCTCTTTTGTTTTATTTGGCATGTGTGATTTATTGTTAATGTACAACTAAATATAAATTTAATTTGAATAGAAGAATGGTTACTGAGAAGAAAAGTTACATGTTATAAATTTATAGTTCTTAATATAGAAATAGATTTAGTTAGTAATAGATATAATTTTAAAACTAACAATAAATTTATTTAAATAATTATATAATATTTTAAACTTTTTCATTCTAAATTTATTGCTAAATCTTAATTTTATTTTAAATTATTTTTATATTAGTAACTAAATTCAAATATTAAACTTAAACTTAATTTTGCTAAATATATTTTATTATTAAATTTTAATTTAATTTAATTTTTCTTTTCAAAATCAAACTTACTTTTAATTTAGTTCAATATATAAATCTCATACTAATATCATTTTTTATTTTAATTTAAAAAATAATCCCCTCAACCATTATTGTTTAATTTCAAATTAACTTCACATTTGTTTCAATTTAATTTCAACCATTTTTATGAATAAATAAAACCAATTTTGTAACTTTGTATTTATTTTAGTTGCACATTAGCAATACATCACACGTACAAGGGATGAAGAATTTTAATCACCTTATCTTACAGTATTCTGACGATATTAATTAACTTATTAATCAAAATTTTGGCTACATGATTTCATCTAGTAAACTAAAATAAAATAGGTGTTCTCTTTTCACCATTTTTTTAAATTAAATTGTTGAATACGATCATAATTTTTTCATAATGATATGCACAATTTACCCTCCAAAAATAAATAAATAAATACACCATTCTAAGAATTTCAGATAAAAATTACACCAGTTTGAGAAATTTACCTTTTAAATATCATTACTACTAATCACCATTATAAACTTTATCCTAATATTAGAACTAATATGAAAATCTAAAAAAATATCCTACGTATATTAACAGTGTTTTCAAACCTTATTATCAATATTATGTGTAAAAAAAATATTTATGAAAAATAAAAACATTTATTATTGTGATGTAAGTATATATCTAAATTTAATGTTTTTATGGATACTCTATTGAAATTACAATAATAGCATATATAACTTACTTCTTCAACATACGTCTTTCATCTATTACCATATGTTGATGAAGTACTGTTTAGTTTTGTGTAAGGTCACCTCAAAGGATTTTTGTGCATGCAGTAACTTGCCAGTGCTAGTGACACATTTGTCTTAATGTGGTTAAAAATAAATAAATCCTTCTCTTTTAATTCTTTGTCACCATTTTTCTTCCAACTTACGTTAGGGATGTAAGCCCACTCACAAATCATTCAACACTACTCTTTTAATGAGTGTAACATAGTTACTAACATGGTCGCATTGTGTAAATGAGGTTTCCTAATGATCTCTATAAAGTTTTTATGATTAGATGTATTTCTAATTTTTCATACATTAGTATCACTTTTTTTCATTGATATGTGTATCGTCATCACTTAGTCACTGACCTATAATTAAACTTGGATTATTAGATATTCAAAATAGATCAATTCTTGATAGGGCTTATAATATGAATGATTTTCTCAAAATCGAACTTTCGAAGTGCAATTGTTATTTCCAAGTCCAATTGTTATAAGGTGGATGATTCTTCCAATGTTAAATATTCCATTCTAACTAGTTCAATTTTATCTTTTTATAAATGTCTAAGTCTTACTCATAGTCATGCATGTTTAACTAGTTGTTTTGAACCTATTCTAAGTCGGTCTTAGACCAATCTAACTAAATATTGGCATATATGTGTAAAACAAAATTGTGACACTTAAAGAAAAATATAAAAAAGTGGGTTGCAAAAGCTAAGAACTCAAGGGAAAAGATCATTAAGGTTGTTTTTCAGTACCTCACATCTCATCAAAAGTTCTATCCACGAACTTTTCTATGAATGCTTCTATAGTAGCCAAAAGTCAAAAGAACACGTGAACTTACTCGTTTAAAGTATTTGAGATTAAGTAAACAGTAAAATTTTTACTAAGTGCATAAGACAATACATATGAATAATAAGAAAAATATAGTATATATGAAATAAGGAGAAATCCTAATGTGAAAACCCCTCTCACTCGCATAGTTCACAGGTTTTTTTATGACAACATTTTCTTCTCTATCTTTCTCCAACCACTCTTCTCCCCACGATCACTGGCACATCACCACCGCCGACACCATGACAAGAACTATCTGACGATCCGAAAGAAGACTAAGTCTTAGTTCGATGGAAAACTATGTTATAGGTATCACACCACACTTCCAATTCTGATTTCCATTCTCATTCCCCAACCTCTGTCTCCAACGACAAAAAGTAAGTCTTCGTCACAGAAAGCAGTTTGTCACGAAACTCTAAAGACTCTAGAGTTCAAAAGATCCAATGGTGAGTGACAAAATTATAAGGATCATAATGTGTTTCCCTCTAATATTCTCTATTTCCATCATCTTTCAAAAAATTTAATTATTAAGATCTAATTATCCAAACCCAGAAACATATTAATGTTTTGACCTTTTTCTCAAACAAGTTATCTACAAGAAACTAAATTAATTTAATATGTCCGTAAATTAATCACAATCAAAAGAATATTTCTTTTTAATTAAATTTTCTGATCTTATTTATTATTATTATTTTAATAAAAATAGTCTCTTATAAATATCAGTACTTTTATCAATGCAAAAAGATGGTATTGTTTGGTAAAATATTTAATAGCTCAAAATTGATATATTTGAAAATAGGTAACAGTAAGTTGATAGTTGTTATAAATTTTATCTTTACACATATATAATTAAAGAAAAATATAAAAAAAAAATGTGTTAAGTTACCAACAAAAACTAAGAGTTCAAGAAAAAAAATTAATAAAGTTAGTTTTAGAGCACCTCACATCCCACGTTATCAAAAGTCCTATCAACAAACTTTAGTATAAATGTTTCTATAAATATAAGGATAACATAAGATTAAAGAGATATTTAATCATACTCATTTACTTACTTTAAATTAGAGCAACATGACAACTAGGAATATTCAAAAATCAATGAATTTGAATCCGTTTGTCTTACCCTCGACGTTACTCTTAAAACGACACCACAACTACTTATTATCTTAATCTTATTATACCATCACAGGACAAGGTTGTCTAAAGAGAATATAGCAAAAGAAGTGGGGTAGTAATAGGCTGCTAGGAATTTCTTAAACAAGAGTAGTGAAGAGGAAGAAAGAAAGTAGAAGTGTGATTTTTTTTTTTTTTTTCTAAAGTCAGGCTTAAAAGGGCAGGAAGAGTCACCATTTCACTATAATGATTATATCATGTAGTATAATCGATTATAAACAGTCATAATTATCTATCAGAGTTTTTATTTATTTCTGTTTTTATAATTATAATAAATCATAAATAAAATATTAATAATAAATTAAACAATCTTCATTTATTTATCTTTCACTTTTTTCTGTTAAATAAAATTGACTTTTCTTCTCATCTTATAAAAATGTTTTTTAGTTATTGCAATGAATTCATTCCCATTGAATTCGATTCTAAAAAAGAAAATCGAATCCGATAAACTCAATTTTTGGATTAAAGCAGGGATGTGTTTGGGGCTTGATTGTGATGGCGTAGACAAAGTAATTATAGATAAAACCAAGGTGAACAGATTAAGTAGAAAAGAAACCACTTTTCTGCTTCAACAACAAATTTTTTTTTATTTGATGAAATAATTTGGTTATGAATACATGCTTTGGTTTCTTTATGAAATTGTTGTTTTCTTATAAATTTATATTTAATATGATGTTTTCTGCTTTTTGTTAATGAAATAATTTAAAAAGTTAGAAGATGAAAAAGTTAATGTTGAGTAAGAGTTTTTTTCTAAGACTTTGTTTGATTGAGAGAATGAATTTAAAGGAATTTGAGTGAATTATGTGTGGATGATAAAGTTATTTGGATTAATGGATCGGTAGTAAGATTTGAAGAGATTTGAGGAAAATGTTTGATTGAGAATGATTTGATAGATGTTATAGATTTTTTTTTAAATTGATATATTTGTGAAATTACTTTGTGGAATAATTGACTCAATGTGTGTCACATGGCATAGTATGTTGCAAGGAGTGTTTCATAATTTTCAATTACATCTTTGCAAATCTCTTTCCATGATGGAGGATCCAATTCCCCAAATCTTCACCAATCCATCTTCACAAATTAGTTCAACCAAACACATTTAACCTAAGAACATCTATCCTAGTGTATAATAAAATCACTCAAATTGATTCAACCAAACACAACTCAAGAGTGTGTGAAAATGACAAATAAAAACAAAGCATTAGAAGTTTTGTCTGAAATTATTAAATTATTTAAGAGAATGAAATTTAGTATTTGAATGAAATCTTTATTAACGGAGGTTTTGTCTAAATTATTAAATTATTTAAGAGAACGAAATTTAGTATTTGAGTGAGATCTTTACTAAGTGAGGTTTTGTCTGAATTATTAAATTATTTAAGAGAATGAATTTCAGTTTGTTTTACATAAGATAAAAAATTCATTTTTCAACGTTTTGATATTGACTATAATAAACAAATTATTTGTATGTGTGAAAAAGATTAAAAACTCATATATAATTAAAAGAGGTAACAAAATTTTAAGTGCAAAGTTCAAAATGGGTAAAAATAATTAAATATGTTTTTAAGATACAAACATAATATTTTAAAGTTATCTGTAATTACATATTTTTTTCTTAGATGACATAGAGACTCGAGTTTTTTGAAATTTAATGGTCACCTTCCCATTAAAACTGAGGGCGTAATTTGACTAAAGTGGTTTTAATAGATAAATCATTGAGAAAAGGAAGAAAATATCATTATAATTAAATAAATTGCAGTTATAAGATTTTTTTTTTTCGCGATAACAATTTCTACCTATATTTAGATTTGAAGTGATGCTTGCATTTTTTTATTCTTTTTCTCAAATTTTCTTTTGATTTAATTTTTCACGTATTATGATTATTAATTATTGGAAGTCACATTTATGCATCAAAGAATAAAAAAACAACAAGTATATTTATAAATATAAAAAACTAAAACGAGACTATGTCAAAACCTTCGGTCGTAAGCCTTTTTTAAGAAAAAAACAAAACATTTTCCAAGTAACATATTCCTAAAGTTTTAAGTGTGAAATCGATTTGTGCTTTGTCATTTTTATTTTAGAAGTGGAGTTGACATTAACAACGATTAATATATGTAACTTTCTCGGACGTATTCAGTGACGCCATACGCTCTTGTATTATTTTGTAAGAGTATTTGGTGACACCATTTTCAGTCAGCTCCTTCCATGGAACTATAAATATGGCTTCTCTTCTCTTACAACACAAACTGAAGCATATACTAATTCCTCAATACCATAGTTTCTGGCAATGTCAAGTTCTCATTGTTTTCAGAACCCACCTAACTTGAACTCAGGTATCCATGGAGCAGGAACTATCCAAGAACTTGGAGGACTTAGTTCTTATGTCACTGGATCCCCTCATTCCAAGTTGGCTCTCATCCTTGTTTCTGATGTATTTGGTAAGAAAACCATCTCCAATGTCTTATCTTTCAACTTGTTTTACAATAATCTTATGTTTAATATTTCATTTATTGTTCAACTATATCACATTTTGAAGATTCTTCCATTATAAATCTAACTGTTAGTTGTTTTGGAATTATTTCAGGGTACGAAACTCCAAATCTAAGGTAAATGAATTTTTCCATGATGAATATAAATATTGAATTCCCTGTTTCATGATTTCCTCATTGAACTAGCATGCTTGCACAAGAATACTAGATTGCTGAAGTTACGCGACAAAATGATTTGTAAACATTGACCAAGTTTTATGTGACAACTACATATTTGACCACTCAACTTAGCTGATAGTGTTGGACTCTAATGCTTCATTGCTTCATGAGATCTAGTGTATTAAAATATTTGTCATGAGCTTTGACATTCTCTCACTGTAAAGGAAACTAGCTGACAAAGTAGCAGCATCTGGATTCTTGGTTGTTGTTCCTGATCTTCTTTATGGTGACTATGCTGACTTACGTAATCCTCAGTTTGATCGAGATGCGTGGCTAAAGGCTCACGGAAAGGTTTGTAAACAGTTCAATGCTTACGATTGCAGTTGTTTATTTATTTCCTACATCTAGTTCTCTGATTCTTAACATACCATTCAGTGTAATCACTTTGTAACACTAAGTACGATGGAACGAAATTCTCCATAAACATGTTCGATTGATTTTAATTCATGCATAAACTAATTTTAATTTATAAAAAAGAATTATTTTATTTTATTTTCTTAAAAGTACATATACGTAAGTTCATGAAAGACCTGCATGAGCCATGTGATTTAATTTTTTTATAAGATGTTTTCTCTCTAACAATATGTTTATGCAAATTTGATGTTATCTTTATAGGATAAGGCATGTGAAGACACCCAACCTCTAATTGCTGATCTAAAGAGTAAAGGTGTTAAATCCATAGGTGCTGGTGGTTTTTGTTGGGGAGGTAACTCCATTTTTTTCTTTATTTGTACATTCCATATTTTTTCCCTAATACGAATTCTATCACATAAAAATTTTATAATAAACCTAAATACAAATATCCATACATTCATAATAGTATTTTAAAATATACTTATGTAGATGAGATTTAATAAAAATATCTTTATATAATTACAAAATTAAATTAAATTAAACTTCTCTATCAGCTCACTAAGGAGTCACACCATCTATCAAATTCCTTACTCATGTTTAACACACACGATTATCAGATTTACAAACAAAACAAACAATGTACCAAAGAAAGGGGTAAGCTAGATATTTTAAAATATAGAATCATAAAATTTAAATCTTCTATATCAACCAAAATACCACAACTCAGGCACTCATCAATCTTCTCATACATCACACAATACCATTTTCATTTCGATACAATAAAACATGCAATGCATACATTGACTCATATACAAAGACACTTGATTGTACTTCCGGAAGACTCGTGCATTGAGTTAGAAGGATTGCATCTATTATACAACTCCAAACTGTGAATCCACACGGTCCCTAAATCAATGAATCATCAATCTTGTATGATAAGGTTAGCTTCCCTAAGACTTTTCTAACCAATTATATTTCAAATTGCATTCACTCAGTCCGAACTTCTATCGACTCTCACCACCTAGTAATCTTCATCTATGTGATTCCAATATACTAGTAGAGTCTGGATATCTCCTTCTTGATAAATCCTCAAAAAATACACATTCTAACAATCTCAACACTCAACACAGGTATCTGCTTTTGTGAATATACTATGTCTCAATCACCATTCCATATCATTTCCAATAGCTCATTCAATTCATAACATCAAAACATACATCAAGATATATCTCACATCAAGGCAGTAATTATTTAGGAAGCATTCAAACATCTATTTTTCTCACAAGTTCAATTAACATAAAATCAATCATTTCATTAAACTATACAAAACTTCATTATCACTGTTACAGAACATTTCAAATTAAAATCACATCTCATTCATCTCATTCCACAATTAAGTACTCTGACGTAGTGAACTTTAAAAGACTTTTAAGACTAAATTTCCCTACCAATTCAAACTTAATAAAAACAAGTAATTACAACATATGTTAAGAACAAACTAACTTCCCTTACCTATATGGTGGAGAGAATCACCTATAAACGACAAGCTATCACTTGCAAGGATACTCAACTTACAACGTACAACAATTGTGATCAATAATTTTAATCTACCCTTAGGATCCAAAACGAACAAGAATCATTTTTTATGTCTCTAATACTATATGTAAGAAAGTACACATAAATTTTTTTTTTTTACGAAAATCCTAAACCGCTTAAAAACATGGAAAAATTGGTACTTACTGTTAGAAATCCAACGTCGACTAAAAATAAAGTATTTCAATAATTTATAATATAAGTATAAACCTTACTTTACAAACTGATTTGTAAGGTTTAGAATTGAGTTCGTAGGACTTTCAAAGAAAGAGAAGTAGCAGCTTTTATTTTCTTTTATTATTTTTTTTTAAAGCCCTAAACCCTTACATTAGTCAACTTCATGTGTCAATTCACAAGATGAAAAATGTTAAGACAATATAAGTTGTACAAATAATACGATTCGGGGGTTGTATGTGGAATAGTTGAACCTATTAGCTATGTGCAGGGGGTGTGGTAATGAACTTGGCAACTTCCAGTGACATTCAGGCTGCAGTTATTCTTCATCCCGCTTCAATCTCAGATGATGAAATTAACGGTAAACTTGTGTTTTTCATTCTCGTAGTTAAATAAATAACTTCAAAGATTTTTTACAAACTTTATTTAGTTTTATTTCAGAGGTCAAGATTCCTATTGCTATACTGGGAGCCGAAATTGACCCTGTTTTCACACCAGAAAGGTTGAAGCAAATTGAAGAAAAACTGTCTTCAAAATCTGAGGTGAGAAATTCTGGGGTAATCTTACTTTGTTTTAATCTTACTAATTTGTGTTAGTACCCTAGTTAAAGTATCAAAATATGCAGTGTTCACTCGAAATTGTTCATGCTTTTGTATCAGTTAGAGAGCTTTGTGAAAATATTCCCTGGTGTTACGCATGGGTGGACACTGCGATACAATGATGATGATGAAGCTACTGTGAAGAGTGCAAAAGAGGCGCATCAAGACATGTTGAACTGGTTTATCAAACATGTCAAGTGAAGGTTGTTTTCCATCACTAGAATATGCTTGTGTCTGTTATTTGTTTTGGAAGCTTTCATATCTGTCTGTGTTCGAATAAGTCAAATGGTTCTAATAAATGTGTGCTCCTACAAATACTATGAGACATTTTATGTTATTTTGCAAAATATTCCTAAACTACATTCCAGTTTATTTTATGGGTAAAAGACTATGATTTCTTGTGAATCACAATGGATTCACACTTGAAGGCATTGGATTTTTGGTAAGTTGTGAAAGAGGGCTATGTAGTTTCGCTGTTGGAAATAAAAAGAAGTTTTGAAGTAACACCGAGAAAAAATAAAGATGTTTGAAGATATGGTAAATGATCCACCTATTTCAGACATAAAGCTGCTTTGTGACATTTATCAAATAAAAACCTCTTCAAACCCCTAAAAGTATGGTACAACAAAGTTAAAGACAATTTGTAGAGCTTGGACTTTCAAAAGAGTCCATGTGAAATTACATTCTGTCAAACATGCTAATGTTATTAGTTTCAAATTATTTCATGGTATGTTGTCAATCTTTGGTGATATGAAACAACCTAATATTAGTTGATCAATTCAAGCACGAAGGACGTCTTTCAGGGAGCTACTCTTAATCTAATGAGCAATTTTATTCACACGGAAATCACTCGGAAAGATAGTAAAATTTTTATTTATGAAAAAGATATATATAAAATAGATCTTAAAAAGTTTCAGCAGGTGAATGTAAATAATAAATATCTTATAAATCAAAAGGATAAGTTAAGAAGAAAGAAATTCATTTTTAGAAACTTGATTGAATGCCTAATCTATCTTTACGTCCACAATTTTATTTTCAATTAGCAGACTCTTAAAATTCATGCACTATGTTATTGAAGTGACTTGAAATGGATAATAAGAGTTGAGATATATCTCAACGAAGTTAAGTTGTACACTTGGATATCGTTTAGTGTTCCAAAAACAGAAAGAAAGAAATTGCAGTTGGATTAATAGTAGAAGTTGAATTCATTGTATATGTAGCCACTGTGAATCAAGTTATGTGGTAAAATAATATTTAAGTAGATTTTTAATGTAAAATTGTGTTGATTGACAGAATTTCAAGAATATGGTGACGGTGTACACAAAAAATCAAGTTGTTAGATATTTTTAACAAATCTTTCTCCATTTCAAAATTGATTCAACAAGTCAAATTTTAACTCAAAATTTATCTTTACCCATAAGTGAATTAACTTATTTTCTAATTTTTAACTAAATTGTTAATAGTGGTGGTTACTAGAACCATCACAAATGATTTCTTAGTTTAGTGGTTTTTAAATGTATTTAAATGAAGTTGGGTTAAAAAGTAAGTTTGTGTGATTTCTTACAAATATTATCTGATATTGTATGTTATTTTATTCTTATTTTTTTTTAATATTAAAAATTCTCTTTATTTTGCTGTTGTCTTAGTTTTATAAGATCAACAACAATGATGCAATTTACAAACCATTTATCTTTATGATCTCCATATGCAAAATTTCTCAAATGCATGTAATGTTAAATAAATAACAAAACAATTTGGAAATAATATTAAAAGTTGGTTTTAATACGTGCATTAAATCTTAAATGTAAAATTTTTTATATTTTAAAAATGTTTCTTTAGCTAAAATATTAAAGAGGCTAAGTGTTTTTTCTAAAGATTAGCATTTTAATCTATAAAATTAATAAAAAAAATTCTATCTTTTAACCATTATTTTGGTGTACATCAATTTTTAATATTTTATTATTTGAATGAATTTTTTTTCAATTCAAATAATTATCTAAAATAAAAGAATTACCTACACAATAAAATAAATTATAAAAATAATGTATCTTTATAGTTATGTACTATAAAAAGAATATAATAAAATAATATATTTTTATCTCCTTAATTATTGTAATAATATGTTTGTTTTCGAAAGATAAAAACCATATTTAAACAGCCAAATATTTACAAACCTTCAAATATTTAAACAGCCATATTTGTCTCGGTTAGTTATATAAAGTCAGACAGCCCTTACACATTTAATTAAACAAATTATACTAGCGTTTGAAAGTTTAAAATTAAAATCAACAGAGTTTGAAATAGAAAGATATTTAACTAGCTTAACTTGGAAGTAGTTCGAGAAACAAACTAATGATGTAGTTAGTCATTTCCAAAGCATGAGATTTTTAATACAATCTTGTATTGTATAAAGATTACACTTTTATACTAAATTTTTATATTAATATCACACTAATTCTACCAAACATCCTCTTTGATATATAGGTTCACGTAAACGTTAAATAAATTTAACACTTTTGCAAAATAGCATACAATGTTACTTTTGAATAGAGTAAAATAACAATTCAATAATAATAGTGACTCATCCTGGATTTAAGGGTGAGTGTAAGTAAGAAGTTTTATGTACTTATTCTTAATTTCATATTACTAATCCAACTACTAGTGATAATGATCTGTTGTTAATATTATAAATAATGTAGTAAATTAAATATTTGGGATAATTAATATTCTAACTACGTACTTGAAATAATAATGTTTGTTACCCAAAAAGAATGTCTGTTAAACAAAGTAGGTTGTTTCTCAACTGAAAATACCAGAAGTAGTTGTTTTTAATAAAACCAAAAAAATAAAATGAATAATCCTACCAAAGAGAGAAAAGAAAAAAATTTATTTAGACTAGAGAAAAAAACATTAGTGACTAGAACAAATAATAAAAAATACAATCAATTTTTTCCAGTTCTTAAGAATGTATGATAGAGATACATAGTACAAATCAAATAAATAGTTTCATTGTGATATATAAAAAGTTAATGTACAATATTACTATTTTTGTCCCTATAATAAATAATCCTTGAATCATTTAATTTACTAAGTTAGTACATTATTATTTTTAGTCCTCTATAATAGACGATCCTTATATAAATTGAGACTTAAAACATACGTTTCACACATAACCAAAAGTTAAATATTTAAATAAAATTTAATTCACTTATCATGCTTATTATGCTTATCAGGCCGTGAGTTATAAGATTTTTATAAAGACTGATAAAGAAAACAAACCTCCTTTCTCAGTAGAAATTATATATTGTATGCATGTGTATATATGTTATATCGGCTTCAACAACAATAAATTCGATGAAATATATGCTTTGGTTTCTTTATTTGTTGTTTTCTTATGAGTTTATATTTGTTAATGATAGAAAGTATTTGAAAAGTTACAAATATAATATTCTGCACTTTTCTTATTATTTTTTCCCTCTATTTTGCTATTCTCTTGATTTTTGTAAGTTGAACGTAATTATGCAATTTATCTTAATTATTATCTCTATACAAACTTTCTCAAATTGATGTACATGTTAAATAAATAAAAAAACCATTTGAAAATAAGATTAAAAGTTGGTTTTAATATACTTTGATGCATTAAATCTTAAATATAATTTTTTTCATATTTTGAAATATGTTTCTTTAACTAAAATATTAAAGAGACGAAGTGATTCTTTAAACATTAGCTTTTTAATCTATAACATTAATAAAGAAATAATTATCTAAAATAAATAAAATTACTTACACAATAAAATAAATGACCTAGCATAAAATTATAAATATATTTTTTTATCAAAAAATTATAATTAAATAATATTTTTATTATTTCCCTAATTATCATAATAATATTTGAAAAACAAAAGGTGAAGCAATTAAAAAAAATCTTAAAATTTGAAAACGGCTATATTTATGGGTTTGGTTATGGTTATATAAAGTTACAGCCCTTACAACGTTTTCTGAGTCTCTTCTACTACCCTAAGAGTTTTCTGAGTCCTCTTCTTCTACCCTAAGAGAAGAAATGTTATGCTATGTTATAGATGATGAGATTCCATTGATAGAGTCATTGGTTTCTTATAGATGATCACAACTTCAAAAGAAACCTGTTAAATGTTTCTTAAAAGAAATGAGTCATTCGTTCTTTCTCATAGATGATCACAACTTCAAAAGAAAACTGTTAAATTTCTTAAAAGAAATAATTAAAAAAATTATTTTAAAAGGTCTTTAAAATATGAACTTAGATTAAAATAATTACTTTTAAAATACAATTTAAAAAAACTGCACGCAAATAAATTTAGTTTTTTTTAGAAAAATAAATTTAAATGAGGTATGCCAAAATATAATTTTTAAAAAACTATTAATATCAAAATATAAATAAAAAATATAAATATATAGAAAAAAAATTTAAATAATTATTCAATAAAAAATGAAAACTCCAAGCTGCCAAAAAAGACCCATAAAGAAAACAAACCTCCTTTCTCAGTAGAAATTATATATTTTATGCATGTGTATATATGTTATATGGGCTTCAACAACAATAAATTCTTTATGTGATGAAATATATGCTTTGGTTTCTTTATTTGTTGTTTTCTTATGAGTTTATATTTGTTAATGATAGAAAAAATTTGAAAAGTTACAAGATGAAAAGGTTTTCTCAAGTAGTGAGTGAAGCTGAGGAATGAAAGCATTAGAGGTTTTGTCTGAATTATTAAGAGAATGAATTTTGGGTGAAATGTTTAAGAATGGTGTTGCAGGAGGAGTTGGTTGAGAAACAAATGTAAGATGAAGCCTGACTCATATTAAGGTCGTGTTTAACAAGCAAGCATCTTACCACGGAATCATCACAACATTTTTAATATTTTTTTCTCACATGTAAAATGAAAATGTAAGGTTACCAAACATAAGATTAATGAGCTAAAACTGTTCCAAAGCCAATAATATGCGGCATAAAGACCATAATAGAAAAAGATTTAGATATTGTTTGACCCAAATCAACAAACATATTTATGACAGTCATAAAACTCATAATTTAAATTACTTTTACACATAATTAGAGTAAACAAAACGGCTTTTTTTCCATTTTGATGTACTTTTCAATTTTAATTCCCAAAATGGGTAAAAAAAATTTTATTTACCAAAATGGACAAATTTTGCCAGCTAGATAGTCATAATTTCAAACTGATCAAAATAAGAGTGACATGCTGGCAATTTCAATTAATGACATTGATTAAAATTATTTCTCTCTCTACAATCATTTTTTAATTATTTGATATTATGATTATTAGGTTTAACAATTAATAAAAAAATAATAATCATTATATAATAATAATTAACAAATAATTTTTTAATTATTTAGTACTATGTTTGTTACTTTAACAATTAACAAAAAAATTAATAATAATAATTAACAAAACTAAAATAAAAAAAATTAAGACATACAAGTTTATTTTAAATTAAAACAAAATAACATAATGATAATAATAATAAGAATAATTCATATGAATTTAATAATAATTATTATTATTTTTAAATTTAAATAAAATAAAATAATAATAATAATAATTAATAATAAGTGAATTTGAAATAAAAAAATATTTAATTCGCTTAACTTGGAAGAAGTTCGAGAAACAACAAACTAATGTACCTAGTTAGTCATTTCCAAAGCATGAGACTTTTTATACAATCTTGTATCTTATAAAGATTACACTTTTACAGTAAATTTTTATATTCATACAAATTCTACCTAACCACCCTATTCTTTGATACATAGGTTCACCTAAACGTTAAACAAATTTAACACTTATCCAAAATAGAATACAATAAACAAATAGCATCAATTTCGTCTAAATATTAGACTAGATAGAATACAGTGTTAGTTTTGAATAGAGTAAAATAACAATTTAATAATAATAGTGACTCGTCCTGGATTTAAGAATATTGTCTGCAGAAGTAAGAAGTTTTATGTATTTATATAAAATGAGTCACATATATTACAGGCCTAACATGTAATTATTTATTATGTATTTATATAAAATGAGTCACATATATTACATCCACAATTTTATTTTTCAAAGACAGTTAAGATTCATGAACTATGTCATTGAAGTGACTGGAAGTGGATAAGAGTAGATAACTTCCTTATAACGGTAGCCACTTTAAATCAATCTATCTAGTCAAATGATATTTAGGTCAAATGATATTTAAGTAGATTTTAATGTGAAATTGTGTTCATTATAACAGAATTTCAAGAATATGTTGACGGTGTGCACAAAAAATGTTGTTAGAATTTTTACTAAATTTTTCTCATTGGAATGATAGAGATTTTTAGAAAATTTTGAAATTTATTTCAGCAAGTCAAATTTTAACTCAAAATTTACCATTACGCATAAGTGGATTTAGTTATTTCCTAATTTGTAACTAAATTGTTTGTGTGTTATTACAAATATAATCTGATACTATATGTTATTTTATTACGTTCTTCTATACTTTACTTATTATTTTTTCTCTCTATTTTGCTATTCTCTTTATTTTTGTAAGTTCAACATAATGATGCAATTTATCTTAATTATTATCTCTATACAAACTTTAATGTTAAATAAATAACAAAACCATTTGAAAATAAGATTAAAAGTTGGTTTTAATATGCTTTGATGCATTAAATCTTAAATATAATTTTTTTTCATATTTTTAAATATGTTTCTTTAACTAAAATATTTAAGAGACTAAGTGATTCTTGAAACATTAGCTTTTAATCTATAACATTAATAAGCAAATAATTATCTAAAATAAATAAAATTACTTACACAATAAAATAAATGACCTAGCATAAAATTATAAATATATTTTTTTTATCAAAAAATTATAATTAAATAATATTTTTATTATTTCCATAATTATCATAATAATATTAAAAAAAAAGTGAAGCAATTAAAAAAAATTGTAAATTTGAAAAGGTTATATTTTTGGGTTTGGTTATGGTTATATAAGGTTACAGCCGTTACAACGTTTACTAAGTCTCTTTTCTACCCTAAGCGAAGAAATGTCGAACCCCAATCATGAGAGAGATGATGAAGATTTGCTGAGATTATCCCTCTCATGCGGTAGCGGTAGCAGTAGCAGTAGTCTACAGAGATCAGCAAGAGACTCTCCCCCAACAAACCAAACTCCATTCATGTGCCTACCATGCATACCCGCCGCCGCCGCCGCAAACTCAAATTCCCGCCGCCGCCGCCGTCGCTCCGAGCCCGTAGAGAAGAGCAAAACCATCCCTCCGCCGTTCCCCTGGGCGACGGAGCGACGCGCGACCGTGCACAGGCTGAGCTACCTTTTGGAGAACAGGATCCTTGGCATAAAGGGGAAGGTGGAGTGCAAGAGGTGCGAGAAGAAGTTCGAGATGGTTCTTGATCTGAATAACAATCTGTCACAGTTGCTGAGCTTTATTGGTAGGGAAAGGAGAAATATGCACCAAAGGGCACCGACGGTTTGGATGCAGCCGGTGCTGCCGAGATGCGAACATTGCGGGCAAGACAACAGCGTCCAACCTTCGTTTGAAAATACTAAGAAACGGAACATTAACTGGTTGTTCTTGTTTCTGGGCCAAATGATTGGTTGCTGCACGCTCGATCAACTCAAGTATTTTCTCAAACACAACAACATCCATCGCACTGGCGCCAAAGATCGTGTTATTTATTATTCCTACATGTGCCTCCGCCGACAGCTTCAGCCCTAGACCTCCTGACTCCGATTATTCATCGTAACACCACATTTATCTTAACGTAATTATTATGTTTTTCTACGGAATAAAATATTTGCTTTTTTCTTCTGGAATAGTTGTAAACACTTTTAGGTGGTATGGAGACTCATTTAAATTTAAATTACATATGTTTCTTTCTAGTTTTATATTTTAGATAAATGAATTAGATTCAGTTTTATTAATTTATATTTATACAATTGATAGTGATTTAATATATAGATCTGTATCTTATTTTTGTGTTTGTATGTTCTCTGATGTATTACATTTGTCTGGTGTATTATATTTTAAAAATTACATGTGATTATGTATATGTATGTATTCGTATTATATTTATTTTAAAAATTTCACGTGTCTGTTTTATGGTGTATTATATTTTAAAATTTTCACGTATTATATTTATTTTAAAAGTTTCACGTGTATCTGTTTCATAGTGTATTATATTTTAAAAATTTCATTTACGTATCCGTATCTGTGTTTTATATAAAATAAAATCACACAATCACATGTTAATTAAAATATAACAAACTTTTAACAAAATTATAAAGAGATTGTAATTTGACACATGTTAGTTAAAATTTAACAAACTTTTAACAACATAATTATAAGGAGATTGTAATTTGAATTTTCTCTCTCAGTCTCAACCCTTATGTTATTTTGTTATTACAGTTTCACTCTCAGTGACAATAATTCTCATTCTCAGTACAAGTTCCTATCTATAGCTACCATAATTAATTTCGTAAAATGCACACTGACTGAATATTTGCTTCTAAGACTAGGTATGTCATTTCCACCATGTAAGTCTGGGGCTCAAATGTTAATTTCAGAACTCTTTTTTCTATGTATTGTGTTGTATGAAAACTCCAATAATAATAAATATTTAATATTATCACGTACTGTTTTTATTTTTTTTGTATTGTATGCATAAAAACAAGGAAAAAACTGAACTTTGGATAGCTGTAGAGAAAAAAAGAAAAACCGACATGTCACTAGAATCGGAATAGTTGTTGAGTGAATATAGGAATGTATGGGCAAAAATTGAAGAGATGTATAAGAATAGTCCACGAGAGAAGTTGAGAAAAATAAAAAAAATAATAATATTTTTACACTACTATTCATCCATATAATTTAATATTAATATATATTATTATTATTTTATTTATATATAATATTTTATTAATAAAATACAATTTCAAATAGAAATAGTATAATATGAATTGAGGGTACGTGGAATTATGACTCTGTATGTCATCCCTCACTTCTAATTTCTTCTCTGCATTCTCACTTTTGTTTCTACTTTGAATTTTGGTATAATATTTTCAAATGGAAAAAAAAAATATTTATTATTACAAAATAAATAATATCATCTTAATTTAGAATCAAATCTTATTATTATGATATGGTTTTAATATAAACCGATCAAAATATGTTTTTACTTGACAATTTGTTTAGAGATGCTAATCTTTTATTAAACATTCCCTAAGTAAAGTGAAAACAAAAATTTAAATTATACATACTTTTGGGTTGAATAAGCCGTTTCTCCTTAAATTTATCTTTTACTTGTTCCGTTTTCACTTCTATAAACTTTTCTCCAAATCTTTTGCAAAAGCTTTTTCTTATTTTAAAAATAAGGACGGTGATACTTTAAGATCTAACAAATTTTTATAACTATCATTTTATTTTTTATTTTTATTTTTTTATAAATACAATTTTTTTTATAATGACTATAATATTTTTAAGTTGTTACGATTACCAAAATATTATTTTTTTTTTAAATATATTGTCGTAGAAGTTGTGGGTGTAAACGTAAATGTAGTTTAAAAGAAAAAGTGTTATAATTTTCTTCTTCTATTATTTGTTCATATAACGTCATTTGCATATAATTTTTAATGAAACTTTAATTCCAAAATGTTGCCTTTTTTCACTGATGTTTTGTTGTAAACATAGTCACAACAACTTTTAAAAAAATTTGAATTTTCTCTCTCAGTCTCAAATCTTACAGTTTTTTTTGTTATTAAAGTTCCACCCTCGCTGACAATAATTTTCAGTACAAGTCTCTATTTATACATCATGTTAAATTAAGAGGATATTGATGATTTTAAAGAATTTGAATATTTTTTGTAAAATAGATGTTGAAACGTGACTGAATTTGCTTCTAAAACTAGTTATGTCAATTCCACCGTGTAAGTCTGGGGCTCAAATGTTAATTTCAGAGCTCTCCTTTTTTATATATCTGTCAATACCCGACTTGGGATAAATAAAATTATTTATAAAAAGTTACAAATTGTGTATTCAATTAATTTTAGAAAATATAAAAAATGAAATTTTTTTAATTAATTGCAAAAAATTATTTAATAAAAATTTAAATTAATACTATAAGATTTTAATGTTTTTCATTTTCACAATAATATAGTTTGAAATTACTCTACTAGATTTTTTTTATAAAAAGAAAACATAGAAAAAAATCAATAACGAAAACGATAAAATGCGGGCCAGACTTTTCGTATAGATTTTCTACACGCACCTTCATCCTTCTTTTTCTACGCGCACCCCATTATCTTCGGTACCTACACTCGCAGCACAAAATCCAAAATTTAAAGAAAATTTATTATTTATTATTTTTTTTAATTTAAAGATTCTGATTTTATTTGAAGATTCTAATTTTATTTTACCATTTAAATTTTTGAATTTATTATAATTTAAGGATTCTAATTTTATTTTAGTTTCAATGTGAAAGTAGTTAAGCTACTCGCTGTTCATATTTAATTGAAGACACAGGAAAAATCACTCTCATAACTCTCATTCGTATCTACACACCCAAGACAAACTCACACATCCCTAAATTTATAGTTGAAATTGAAAAATAAAATGCAGTTGATAACTGATCGAAAACATGCATTTTTCTTTAAGTATTTATATAAATAAATGTGTATTTTTTATAATCAGATTTTATAATAATAAAATATTTTAACACATATATTATATTTTAAATTCATGATAAATGGTTTATTGATCATTTTTGTAAAAAATTTAAATTAATATTTAAATTAAAGATATTAAAAAAGATGATATTGAAGCAACTATTCTAATTATTTATAGAGAAATCCATTACAAAAAAACTATGTTTATGTTTTCTATTTATTTATTCAAACCAGTTGAGCATTATGGACATGAAAGGAAGGGTCCAAACCTTTAATAGCGTTGTTAGAAACTCTAAAAATATAAATATTATGTCTGAAACTTTGGACCCTGTTCAAACTTGAGAAAATATTTGGGGATGTGAGTGTAATCTACCACTTAACAACATTAGCAAGGAAAACATATATACCAAAAAAATTAAAATTGTTTTTTGTTTAAAATGTAGAAATTAAACGTGGTGTAAACACAAATAATAGTGATAAAATCAAACAGAAGATTAATTATTATTATTATTATTATTATTATTATTTATATATGTACATAGGAAATTGTTTTATTTTGTACTATACACAACTTATTTGAAAAGTTAAATTAAATCGCTTTTAACTTTGTTTATTTAATTTAGTGTTTTAAAGAATAGTTACTTAAAAATAATTTTGAAACAAATTTATGTTTTAGTGAATATTAACATGGTATCAGTGGTCTTGACTTTTTTTTTTCTAGATCGAAAGGATTGATAACGGAAATTAGCATCGTATTATAAATATTAAAGTATATTAAAAAATTGCTCCTACTAATGATTATAAAATATTGAACTATACTTTTCATTATTGAAGTTGATATGGTTAACTTTATGGTAAAATAAGATTGAATGAATGAGCTTGGCTGTTAATTAAATCTTAATTGATAAATACAAATCCCATTTCCAAAAACCCAGTAACAGAATGTTACTATGATTTCGTAAAAGTGTGGAAGCATAATCTATATTTTTTCCACACCTATTTTTATCTGTTTTCACTGATTAGTAATTTCTTTTTCAAAATTCATACTTATAATTGAAAAAATAAAACTAGACATACACTTGTAACAAATTACGAACGGAAACCAATTATTTATGAAAAGGCTCTTTAATTATTTTTCATGATAACTGAACAAAAGATGAATCATTTTTTAAGTATGTATATACATATACTTAAACTAAAATAAATGTGTATTTTGTATAATTAAATTCAATAACACACACACACATATATATATATATTCTAACACATATATTATATTTTAAAATCATGATAAATGATTTATATTGTGATACAATATTATTTTTACTTATTAATTATTTTTGTAAAAAAATTCAAATTAATGTTTAAATTAAAGATAATAAAAAAGGACATTGAGAGATAAGAAGCTGAGAAAATTCACTGAAACCAGTCTATTACTATTATAAGACAAAAAAGTTAAAAAATTATCCTCAAAGATTTTTAAGAAACTATTCTAATTATTTATAGAGAAATCAATTAAAAATAAAAATTATGTTTAAATGAGTACAATTTTCATAAAACAAGTAGGATTATGTCTTCGGTTTATTTATTTTTGAATAAATGTTCTGAACCAATTAATTTTCATAAAATAAAAATGAGATATTCATATCCTTAGGTTTCCAATATTTTTGGTCCAAAGAAAAATTTGGTAAATGAATGGGCCACACAATTATGGGCTTCAAAGGAAGGGTCCAACAAGAAGAAATTTTCATGGGCTCAAAACCTTTAATCGCTTTCAAACCCTAAACACACGTAGAAGTTGCTTTATACTCGTGTACGTTGTTAGCCTTCTTCAGCACCCACGCCGTTTCTGTGCCTCCATTGTACTATCTCTGTAAGATCTGATTCCTATTCTCCTGTTACGAAATTTGGTTCAAGGGTTTTCTAGATTTTCTTTATTACCCTTCTTATCTTACCTTTCATGATGAAGAAATGGATCCTGAAGCATTTTTTTTTGGTGTTTAGATTCATGTTTAGATCCTTTAAGTGTTGTATTTGTTTTTGTTGTTGCGGTAGACTGTTAGAAGATACCCTGTTGACAAAATTTTACCTTTCGCCGGAACTCCTTGCTATTTTGTTTTTTCTGTTATGACTATTAAATGCACACACAACGTTACTGCCAGTGTTATTGTTGTTTATAGTGATGTTTAGTAATATCTTTGTTCATATTGTCATCTGATGTATCTCCTAATTCAAGGGGGTTTAGATACGGTTGTATCATGGGACTGTGGGGATTTAGGATTGTGAAAACGGAAATGTGTTTATTGTTTCTTTTAGCTTAGATTGTTTGGTATAATATTGGTTATGCCGTGTGGTTAATTCTTGTGAATTTCTTGACAGTGACAATGGTGAGGGTCAGTGTCTTGAATGATGCTCTCAAGAGCATGTACAATGCTGAGAAGAGGGGGAAGCGCCAGGTCATGATTAGGCCATCCTCAAAAGTGATTATAAAATTCCTCTTGGTGATGCAAAAGCATGGTATTTGTTTTCTCTTATTTTTTGGATGATACCTCAATTTGATTACTACTTGGCTCATAATTATTCTATATATTTGATGTTGTTTTGGTTCTTTCTAGGGTACATTGGAGAGTTTGAGTACGTTGACGATCACAGAGCTGGGAAAATTGTCGTTGAATTGAATGGTAGACTGAACAAATGTGGGGTTATTAGTCCCCGTTTTGATGTGGGTGTCAAAGAGATTGAAGGTTGGAATGCTAGGTTGCTCCCCTCAAGACAGGTTAGTTCAAAAGCCTCGTTCTTTTTCGAACATCAGAAATCTGTTTTTGCAAAAAAAAAAAATCTTATTCGAGTTATTTCTTGTTTACAATGTGGACATAACACCATTGTTTGGAGTTTGAGAATTTAAGTGGCATATGCTTATTTCAGCAAATTGCCTTCTGGATTATGAATCTCTCTTTAGATTATTGAGTTTAAATTTTACCAAGATTTCATATAGAAGAATGAGCACTTTGAAATCATGGCATTTCAACCTGTATTGGAGTTAGTATTAGTAATATAGATAGCAATTGGAAGTTATTTTCACTATCTCGTGTAAACTTTTGACAAATGGGGAGCAAAGTTAAGACAACCCACAAATAGATTGGTGCTATGCTGCAATTCTTTGAATATTGTTTCTTCAGTTTCATTGATATATTTGTGCTTTGATAACAATGTTGTGTCTGTATCTTAGATTGGTGCTTTCACGCAATTTAATTGTTGATCCCTAACGTTTGATTACACAAATGTTTCAGTTTGGGTATATTGTGTTGACTACCTCTGCTGGCATCATGGATCATGAAGAAGCTAGGAGGAAGAATGTTGGTGGGAAAGTGCTGGGTTTCTTTTACTAGTCAGTTTCATTTGACAGATTTTGTGCGGATTTCAGTTTTTTTCTTAAACTCACCGGTTGTAATGATCAATGTTAGACCCGTAGTTTACTGAGTATAGCATAGCAGGAGATGTTTTTCTGATGTGCTTTGTTTGTTTGCTGAACCAAATTAGTAGCTATAATTTATGGAAGTTTTAGTTAAGGCTCGAATCGGTATTACAATTATTATTATATCACACGAGTTCTCAAGTACATAATAATGCATATCTCTATAAAGGAGATTACAGTAATTATAAGAAAGGAGAGTGTTTATGTAACTAGCGAAACTTTTGGGGATTAATTAGTTTGAAATTTAAATTTTAAAATAGTGTTATAGTTTCTAACCTAATAAGTCTGTTGTTTTATCATAGATTAGTTTTGTAAATTTTATTATGCGTGAGATTTGTAGTTCTTCTGGTGGTTTGGGTTGTGCTAGATTTTTAATACTCACCATTGATATGATGAAGAGGTGTATGCAAAAGGGTGGGCGAGTAACGCTTACACTTCAGAAGTTACAGAATTACGAGCATGGATGAAATTTAATTGTTTTTGGTTTATGAAATTTTGGGTTGTTTTGGGTTTGGAATATTACAAAATGTTTGTTTAGTTACTTCAAATTAAAAGAAAAAAAATTTAGTCTATTTACGGGAGTAAAGTAAGTGTATTAAGATTAGGGTTTAAAACTAAATCTAATTCTGATTTTGGGATAATTTTAGTTTTGGTTTTAAATTAAAAGAAGTTTGTTTAGTTTCTTTAACTTATAAAAAATAATTATAGTTTCTAAATACTGAACTTAAGGGACTAAAATAAGTGTTCTAGAATTTAGGGTTTAAAATTATTTTTAATTTCTTAGTTTTAGTGCTTAGCGTTTAGGATTAAAGTTGTATTATTTTCATTGGTGGACTAAAGTAATTTAAATTTGAAAAACTAAATTTAAAAGTATTTTAGGGAACCGAAAGTCATAAGTAATCTGATATATTATTTTTCCCATAGCATAAGTAGTTTTGTTTGCCCTTGTATAATATATATTTTTTTTTCATGTATCGTTATAAGCACAAGATTGAAGTATTGAACTTTAGATATTATAATCATTAACTACTTGTCTTCTGGTGCAAGTGGATGGATTTTTTGATGTACGAATTAAAATGTTGTATATTTATTTCACGTGTAGATAGGAGCACAATACACATAAATTTTAATGCTAAATTGATAAATTCCCTTCAAGATACGGTCAGACTATATGACTTCTCAATTCCCAAAAAGATCCGAATGAAATCTAAATATAAGGATTCAAACAAAACCACAGCATACTATATTATCCTGATGTTTAGCTTCGGCCGAAAATAACAATAATAATAATAATAATAATAACAAGCATCGAGTTTTGATTTTTGATGTTTCAACGTCCAACTCAAAAACATTACCGGCAAGTTGGGAAGTAATAATAATAACAATAATAATTATAGTTTTGATTGTGCATGGGCCATGGAACTTGACTATTTGGCAGAAATAAGGACTTGGGAACACGTGAGAGTAATCATCTATAGTGAAAAATAATTGAATTAAGATACATTTTTTGCACTACAAATACATTTGTGGGGACTTCATCATCAAGTTCCAGTGTCCGCATAAATATCAACCCATTTTGGTTAATTAAAAAAAAAAATACTTGGACCAAATAAAGTAATCATTATTATTACATGAGAGAGCTAACATGTTTATCACTAAGAAATGAAAACAATATATGTCCATTGATTTTTATAATAATTATTTTAAATTTTTTACTATTGAATGTCCAGTTTTACAACGTTGATATATGAGTGATAATCCTTTTTTTAAAAGGCACATTATGCTTAATTTTTCATTGTTCTTTTTTTTTCAATTTTTACAATTAAAAAAGTTCCAGTTCTTCTTTTTTTGGTGTGGATTTCTTGTTCTTTTTCAAAAAATTAAAAGTGCGTATTTTATTTGTAAAATTTAAAGACGATAATGAAGCACCAAAAGCAAAAACAAATATCAAATCTCTAATGACTAAATACTTATATAAAGTGGTATACATCAAAGGAAAATATCATATAAAATGTGGTGTGTAGAAAGTGTAAATATAGAGTGTGTACTAGATTAGGTTTAAAAGCCTTAAAAACGTGTTTGCACATTCAAAAACAGCAAAAGATAGCATAAATATCTGTGTTGGATTGAAGATACCAACCTTTAAGTTGATTTGGAAAGTTTTTCAAAAATGTTTTCTATTGTATGACTGAGATCATATCAACGTATTATTGGTTAGAGATAAATCTTAGAATAGGTAGAATTCATTCTTTATGTTTTATTATTATTATTATTATTATTATTATTATCTTTTCTGTAACTAACTTACGTCTTTAACAAGCAACAAGTAACACTAGGAAAAATTATTAATTGTTACATTAATCATATCAAAATAATAAGAAAAGGCAAGAGAAAAAATATATGTTTTTTTTATCTTATAATAAATAATTTTGATACATGAAAACTGACAAGTACTTCCTTATCCATGTAAGATCAAAGATTGGAGTTTAACTGAAGATCGAAAACAAAATTCAGAAGTGTTAATATTGACGCATTAGACCCGTTGTGATCCCAACAAAAACAGTTTCCATGCTATGTTTGTTTTCATTATTCATTTTCAGAAAAAAAAATATTTCACACAAAAGAGATGAGATGGTGTTGAAAAAAAAAATCACAAACATTTATGGTTGCCTTACATTAATATTGAGTTTTAGTTACAGGTGAGATCTTATTTATTTCCTACATATATTAAATTGGGTCAATGTTTTGGACAAGTATCACCTTTTAATAAAATTGTTCTTATTTCTGTTGCATTAAATTGTTTACCTTGTATTTCTTCATGTAAGACTCAATGCTTGCAATTAAAAAGAATAGGATAATAATTCATTATTATGATGTATTTAATCTGAAAAACAAAAGGTGGTTACTATTATGATTGAAAGAAAAGTCTTGACCAGAAAAATAGTGGTGGTGTACCTGATTATTGTACAAATAGTGGAATCACTAATTGGTTGACCTTCCTCATAGCATATCTTGCAACCATAGTGTGTAAGAAACCAACCCATACTTTGTCCCTACCTCAATTTTTTTCTTGTCAGATTTCTTCTGTTTTCGTGACAAAATAAATTGAGATTTTTAGTGGCCTGGGAACTATTTTGGGACAAAATAAACAATGATTCAGTTTCATCTTAAAAATGAATAATATTTTGTTCATAAGCTTCTTTTTAATACTATTTTTTCAGTACAGAGAATTCAAAACTTTGTTTTACTCAGAATAACACATGTCGGTGTTTATTTGTTTTCTATTCCAAATCAGAAGCAACAAGGTGTCCTTTGCTTGAAGAAAGGTTTTTATCTTTTCTCAACTAAAGATATATCGCTCACTTTATTTATTTATTTAACGACAAAATTGATGCTGTTGTGATTAAATTGAAAAATAAATTTACAATATAACAATTGAAGGGCTTATTATTGCATTTTTCAGTAATTCATGTAAAGTTTGTAAATTAATTATTTTCAATCGTGTTATTTGATTCGTTGCATTAGGGGGATTTATTTATTATATAAACAAAAGTTACCATAATTTATGAAAATTATTGAGAACAACTTAAAAAATGTTATAGTTGAATTTAAAAGATAAAGTTTGCAGAACCGATTCTTTTTGTATTATTTTATACCTAAAAGCACCGATTCACAGTTTGAGAAGTATTCAAACCATGTGAGGCACATGCCATTTGGAATTACTAAGTCCTAACATTGATTTTTTCACATCAATATCAATACTTTGCCTTATCTTGTGCCCTTTCTTCAATATTTTTTTTTGCTACAAACCTTCATCAATGTTCTTTTCCCAATTGTTTTTTAAATGAGGCATTGAATGGAATGATATCTGTATTAAATTACTCCATGATGTTCTTGTTGTTGTTAATATAACAAGAAATATATCAGTGACCACACTAATTTCATATTCTATATATGTACTTGTATGTTTTCAAAACAAGTAGAAATTTTTTAAGAGTAAAATAACATAGGCTAAGAGAAAACACCACTTTAAACATACAAAAAAATGCACTAATAGAATTAGTCACTCCTAATATTCCTTTTGAAACATTCAATGTAATATTGATAAATTATTTGTTATATCTTTCTATGAAAGGAAGAGCAGGTTTAGCCCTTTTCTATAGAAGAGAGCAAAACTGTACATGAGAAATAAAATGAAATAAAAAGTATTTATTTTAAAAAAGATGGTGAATAAATGTTTGCCTTATATTATGAAAAATGAAAAATGTCATACCCACAAGATTATGGAATTTTTTTACACGGTAAATATTGAACTACTTATTCATAAATAATTATGTTTCCAATTTTTTCTTATTTTTGTGTGAAAAGAGAAATAATCACTTATTATCTTGATATTTCTTCTTTCTCTCTTAACAAATATATCTCATTTTTATGACAGTCATCTGACTTGTCACTGTTTGTTTAGAACATAATGTGAAAAAAATGGAAAATGACTTTGATGAGACAACAAAAACCAATTCCAAGAAGTTGGCTGTTGCTGCCAATGAAAAAAAATCAAAATGGCCCACATATTTGACAATATAAAATCAATTAAATATTTAAATCAAGATAATAAATTGAAAATCTTACAATTGATATTTTCTTGCATTTAATTTTTATTACACATTATATCAAGCATATTATTACTCTTAATTTGTTTGGATTACCTTCTCCCTTTACTTTTCACTATACATGTAAATATTTAATCTGTTGGAATCAATCAGAAGTCAGTTAAGCAACAATTATTGACCATGGACAAGGAATGCCACAAGATTCAAACAGTCCCTTCCACAAAATCTCTTATCCAATATCTTAGAAAAAAAGATGAAATTAAAACCGAGTAAATAAATTAGAAAAAAGAGATAAATTGAGTGGCAAAGACACCATCATACTTTTCTGCAATAATACTCTTCCTTTACAATCACACTCATTTTCAAAATTATTATTGTATATTATTAAATTAAAATTGTTAGTATTTTTTTTCCTCTGTCCTCTTTCTCTCTTGCACTTTCCAAAGCTCTGCACCACAATCTTCTTCAACTTGAACTTGTACGCTGCTTGGGTGAGATCCAAAAGTTTATGTACCTTTATTCACTCTCAATTTTCCATCATAATCTTCTTCTTCAATACCCCAATATTAAGATTCTTATTCTTCTAAGTTCCACCTCTTGTTCTACGCATCTATTTATTCATTTCCTTGCTTTAGCAGCGTTAGTGGTTATCGCCTTAACAGATCCTCCAAGATTAGTTTTTTCCGCTGATTCTTAGCTTAGGGCTTTCACACTCCAGCTTGATCTGCGTCCTTGGCCTTTTCAGCTACATTTCGACTCTTTCTCCATTTGTTTTTAGCTTGGGGGGTTTCTTGTTCCTAAATTTTTTATTCTAACAGAGTTGTGTTCCAGTACGTGTTCCTGTTTTTTTAATTGCAGTTGCTGTATTCGCCGCTAAACTTTTCTGGGTTGGTTCTCCTGTTGAGCACTGTTCAAGTTAGAACTGAAAGATTTTACCTTTACTTATTTCTTTTGATTTGCTTTTTCTTGGTTTGCATTTTGAACACCCTCTTTTGATCTGGGGCGTTCTGGTACCGCTGGGGTTGTCTCTTTTATTTTTCTAGGATTCTGAAGTGGAAGTGGAAGTTTGCGTGATCTGAATTAGAGTTGAGGTGAGGGGTTTGTTGGATGCACCTACTGGCTTAAATCATTTGTAGGGTTTTTATGCGTAGTTGCAAAGATGCATCCTGATCAGAGAAAAAAGGTAAAGTTGCTTAACTGATATATATGTGGTTTAATTTGTGTTGTGCTGTTGATTTGTATTGTTAGGAGAGAAATTGGGTAGGTGTTGAGGGGAGTGGATGCTCTTTATGTTGAGTTTTGCATCTGTAGGACATGGGTGGAATTTGTATCTTTATGATTTAGAAAACATGTTTTTTTTGGTATATCATCTAGCGTGGAGCTCTAACTCTTCCCTCAAACAACTTTTTTCTCTCTTCTCTTTTATGTTTGTGGACATGAGAACGGTTTTTAGTTAAGAAGAAACAACGTGAATGGCAAATGTCTATATTTCTGTGACATATGCCCAAGTCTGCAGTGTTGGTTTGTGAGAGGTCCTGCAGAAAGATTTCCATTATTTAAGATTTGGTTGTCTACTTTTCTATGGTATCGGCAAACTATTGCAGTGGAATATTTTAGCCCCCATTAATCCTCCTTTATGTTTCATTTCATTTTAATATTACAAAATCTAACAAGTAATAACCGTTTTTGTTTTATCTGCATAATTCATCTTTTATCCCTCTGAAATTTAATTATACGCAGCAAATTCCACATCTGGGATTTAAAACCTCCAGAAAATATGTTTCTTTTTTTTGCTATCAAGTCTAATGTAGACTCCGTGGCTTTTGTGCCACTTTAAATTAACTGTCTTGATATCCATCTTTAAAAACTTTGGAGCCACTTTTATCCTCTGTTGTCCATGGTTGCGTGCAAATTTAAGACACTAATCTAGCAACTCCTGGGGTCTAAAAATGTGGAACACCGTTTTGTCTCCCTTCATTAAAATATTGTTGTTTTGTATCATTTACACCACATGTTGACTTGGAGTTTGCTTGATATAATAGCTTGGTTTGTTGTGTTTATGCAGTCATCCGTGGATGTGGACTTCTTTACAGAATATGGTGAGGGGAGCAGATACAGAATAGAGGAAGTAATTGGTAAAGGAAGCTATGGTGTGGTCTGCTCTGCATATGATACACACACTGGAGAAAAGGTTGCAATAAAAAAAATCAATGACATATTTGAGCATGTTTCTGATGCTACTCGCATTCTTCGTGAGATTAAGCTTCTTAGACTTTTACGCCATCCAGATATTGTGGAGATCAAGCATATTCTTTTACCTCCTTCTAGAAGGGAATTCAAAGATATATATGTTGTCTTTGAACTCATGGAATCTGATCTGCATCAGGTCATCAAAGCTAATGATGATCTGACGCCAGAGCATTACCAGTTTTTCCTGTATCAGCTTCTTCGAGGCTTGAAGTATATACACACTGGTCAGTTAGGGGCTCTTTAATAGATTGTTTGCTATAGCATACATATTTCTGATTGTATGAGCCTAGTTGCTATGATCATTTCGGTAATTTTAGACTTTTTTATGAACTTGTAGCAAATGTATTTCACCGTGATCTAAAGCCAAAGAACATTTTAGCAAATGCTGACTGCAAGCTGAAGATTTGTGACTTTGGACTTGCCAGAGTGGCTTTCAATGATACCCCGACTGCTATTTTCTGGACAGTATGGTTCTTTTTCCCTGCGACTAATAAACTGATACCTTCAATTCAACATAGCTCTCCTCCTCGGTTCATTGCTTCTCAATTCTGTTTGTTTGCTTGCAGGATTATGTTGCAACAAGGTGGTATAGGGCTCCTGAGTTGTGTGGATCCTTCTTTTCCAAGGTGCAGTAAATGTTACAACTATTAATTAATATCGCTAGTCAATTTTATCAAATATTTAACTTTTTAATGTAGTGGTTGTTGAGTTACTTTGTCAAAAAGTTTTATTTTTCGTGATGAATGTGTGAAATAGCAATTTGAAATTTTAACTGCACTAAATAATGTATGCGCAACAACGTTTCTCTGAGTGGTCAGCTAATAGTGTCATAATCTTCTATTACGGTCGTATCTATATAGACATCTTTATGTCCTTCTTGGTTCTTAATGATTTCTACTACGGGTACCTTACATCTGCCTTAGAGGAGATTTTACCATCTTTCCTCCGTGCTTCCTGAACATTCTCTCTATTGCTCTCATTCCTATTCCTCTTATATCTACGATGTCCTCAATGTTCTTATCTCTACAACATATAATTGCTTTCTTGTTCGCCTTTTATTGCAACATTCAGTTCCATACAATATTGTAGGTATTATAGCTGTGTAATAGAGTTTTCCTCTTTGTTTGAGTTGTACCCTTTTGTCCCATATAAAACTTGAGGTACGCTTCCATTTTATCCGCCCTTTATGGTTTACATTCACGTGGTGTAGTAAGGAATGTGTGTTGCTCCAAAATTCCAATTCATGTGGAGTATGTTAATTTGAAAATAACTAGGAAGGTAGAAAATAATAAAAAATTCCATACCATTCCCCCATATCAGAGTTGCCATTAGCATAGGTTTAGTGAAAGTACCCATTTTGTCTTCTGGATATTGGGCTGTTTTCATCAAATATGGTTTAGCAAGGTCTTTTGATGTCTCATGGTTAACTCTCTACTGGTGTTCTTCTTTACTCTCATTCTATTGTTTTCACAGGGGTACTTGTGTTGAAGAACAATATTCTCATCACATTTGAGTAGGTCCTTATCTTGGACAGGACATTTTAAACCTCAACAACCTGGTTTAGGGTCACTTTTTACTTTAATTACATTATAAAGTCTATTCTAGATAGCTCTATGATTTAAATAGGAATCAGCATCATTGTTTGTTTCATATTCCAAAGCGTTAAGTTGATGATGTTTGTGAAATGAAAATGGATAATGTTTCCATGTTTCTTGATGTTTTATTGTCTTGTATTGGAGTTAGTAAATAGATTTTATCATGAGCTTTTGTTTTTCAGTATACACCGGCTATAGACATTTGGAGCATTGGCTGCATATTTTCAGAACTTTTGACCGGAAAACCTCTTTTCCCTGGGAAGAATGTTGTTCATCAACTAGACCTTATGACTGATCTTCTTGGAACTCCTTCTCCTGAAGCTATTGCTAGGGTCTGTTGTTCAGTTTCCCTTTTATCACTTTTGTTATTTGTTTATTCTATTTAGTCCCTTAATGCAACCTTGGTTTCATATTAATAGGTACGAAATGAGAAAGCTCGTAGATATTTGAGCAGCATGCGTAAGAAGAAGCCAGTTCCTTTCTCACAGAAGTTTCCAAATGCAGACCCCCTAGCTCTTCGTTTGTTAGAAAGAATGTTGGCATTTGAGCCCAAGGATCGGCCTACTGCTGAAGAGGTTAGATTTTGATGTCCATCTATCTTTGGTTCACTTGCTCTGTTATATCTGGTTAATAGGTTCTTATGAGGTTATTATGTGTATAATGTTAGGCTCTAGCGGATCCATATTTTAAAGGCTTGGCCAAGGTTGAGAGAGAACCATCTGCTCAGCCAGTTACCAAGATGGAATTTGAGTTTGAGAGACGCCGGATAACAAAGGAAGATGTACGTGAGCTTATATACCGAGAGATTCTGGAGTACCATCCAAAGATGTTGAAGGAATTTCTAGAGGGAGCAGAACCAACAGGTTTCATGTATCCGAGGTATTGTCTAAACATTCTAACCAAATTTTTGTTTTACACCTCATTAGCACTTCATGAACAACATAACACTTTTGGATGTTGCTTTCACCTGATATTGTTGCTTTAACAGTTCGTAAATTCTTGGCACTTGCGGGTTTTACAATTACAGTATCTTGTATAGTTAAATGTGACTTCTATAGTGTTTAGAGTTGAGTTATAGCTAAAACAATCAAATTTATTGAAGAAAGTACAAAAGAAAATGCTATGGCAACCGATATATTAAGAAAACAATCTCCAGTTAATCTCATAGATATGAAAGTAACTATGATATATGGATACTTGCTGTTAAATATCTGCTAATTTTCTTTTTTGAAATAAATTACCTCGAATGTTTTGATAAGATGCAATTTTGACTACGAATTGATTCTTTATGGTATTGTAAATTTGTGATTTTCTAGCATATTTTATGTAGGCTGGTGTATTTTAGAATTGGTTGGTTTTATTACTGTTATTTCTCTAAGGTTAGCTCTTGGTTTCTCCCCCTGATTTCTTTTCCTGAATTCTATTTTGAGTAGTGCTGTGGACCACTTCAAGAAGCAATTTGCATATCTTGAGGAGCATTACGGCAAAGGAGGAACTGTTGCTCCACCTGAGAGGCAACATGCATCTTTGCCCAGGTATTCTAATTTTCTGTAACTGTTTTGGAAATTGTTGCTTTCTTCTTTGGCCATTATTCTTTTTATATTGTCAAACACCAAATAGAATACACCCCCTGTATCTGGTTTGGAATTGCCAACTCAACTGATATGTTGCTGCACATGTAGACCTTGTGTGTTGTATTCAGACAACAAAATACATAATACGTCGGAGGTTGCGGATGATCTGTCCAAATGTTGCATCAAAGAAGTTGAGAAACAACCGGTAGATAGGAGTAATGTTATCCCTATGTCCCGGCTTCCTTTACAAGCACCTCAAAATATTCAAGGTGTGATGATTGACTTCTACATGCATTTTTTTACCCCTTCTCTGTTTCCCTTACTTTCTTTGTATTTATGGACACACACGTGACTGGCATTATCTGAGAAGAGTGTTGTTCCTTCATGAAGCTTGTTTCATTTTAACTCATCTTTCTTTTAACCAATAAGAGATTATTTCTGCATCTTTGCACACATGTACTTCTTTCTTCTGCCACATGGTGGGAATTGTGTGAGCTGAAAGCTGCGGAATTCTTTAAATTTTTTTGATGAATTTTTTTGTATATAGTTTTAAGGTATTGTAATGTAATTCTCATCCAATGTACCCATTTGTGGCTCACTGTCTGTAGGTGTGGCAGCAAGGCCCGGAAAGGTTGTTGGTTCAGTGATGCGATACAATAACTGTGGGGTAGCAGTGACGGCAGAAACTGAGCAGAGGAGGATGGTCAGGAATCCAGCTGTTTCAGCTCAGTTTGCAGCGTCGAGCTGTTCATATCCTAGGAGAAACCCAGGCTATAAAAGTGAGAGAGGGGCAGAGGATGATGGGATTGAAGGTTCAAACGGACTGCAGCCAAAGCCTCAATACATGGCAAGAAAAGTGGCTGCTGCTCCAGCTGGACCTGGTAGTCAGTGGTATTGATATTGAATTATATTGAATGTGTGGCCAACTAGTGCCTTGTATTGTGCCATGAGGCTCTCTGATAGATACCTGAGGTTCTTGTGCTACACCCAATCTTGATCACCAGAACTGAAATTTCACATATGAAGCATCAAACAAAGGGAGAGCTAAAGGGGCTCAATTCCCAAATCTAGAAGCTGATTTCTAATTCACTCAATTGCATCGTCAATTTAAAGGGTTCGGCATGGTCCAATTGATGATTTTATTGCACTCTAATGTATTAATAACAGAGTACATGAAAGATCTGAAAAGCCACGAACTTGAAGACAGACCGGTTGCTTCATGCAGAACTGTAGTTGTTATTATACCCCAGTTTTACTTGGGTACCATTACCAAGATAATGTATTTTATTTATAAAAAAGACATATAACCATAGTCACACTCATTTGTCTCTTTCTCCGTGGCACATCTTTGCTGTTAGTTACTTGATTTGATGTTTAACTAAAGAAACTATTGTTGGCCCCCAATGAAATGGTAACTCCTTATTTTACACCCATGCTTACTAAATTCCACGTGTTCACTATGATATTTCTCTGCAAGTCTTTTCCTTGGCCAATGGAATCATATCTAATATGGACAGACAGGACCTTAAACCCTAAAACAACTAATTTATCTAAGAGATAAGGAAACGGTTTTTTTGCAGGCCAGGCCCTTTTTGGGGATGGAGGGTTTCCTCTGTCATTCAGATTTAACAAGTCACATACACTTGTTACTCACTCACTCATCAGTCCCATTCATTACATCTTTTTCTCAACCAAGACCAAGAGAAATAATAAAACAAGTTTTCATTTGACTCGGTTCCGAGGAGCAAGCAAAGATATTTTTGACTAGTGAGTATAAAGCGAAGTTGTAGAAAGAAAGTTGTGAGTAATTTTAAGAAGCTCATCATTCTGTGATATGTGATGTGGATGAGCAGTGGTATTTACAGCAAGTGCTCGATGCTCCGAAGGCTCGTGTGCACAACTGTTCCTCGTCTTCCAATAATCTCATCAAAACCAAAACCAAAACCTCACATTCTCAACTCCCTCACCCAAAAGCCCCCTTCCAACGCCATCAAATCATTCTCTTCTTCCAAAATGGGGGACGCTCGCAGACCCTTATCCGTTCCCATCCCCACCTTGGAAAAGTCCGAACGCGCCGACCTCCTCCGCGCCCTCGAAGCTTCCCTAGGCTCCCCCTTCAGCTCCGACCCTCTCTCTCCCAACCCCAACCCTCTCATCATCGTCATCAGCGGCCCCAGTGGAGTCGGCAAAGACACCCTTATCGCGCGCCTCCGCGAGGCACGCCAAGGTCTCCACTTCGTCGTCACCGCCACCACGCGCCCGCGCCGCCCCGCCGAGGTCGACGGCAAGGACTACCTTTTCGTCTCGAAGGAGGAGTTTCTGGGGATGGTGGAGCGGGAGGAGCTGCTCGAGTACGCCCTCGTCTACGGGGACTACAAGGGCGTCCCCAAGCAGCAGATTCGCGACTGCCTCGCCAAGGGCTGCGACGTCGTTCTTAGGGTCGACATTCAGGGCGCCGCCACGCTGAGGAAGGTGCTCGGGAAGTCGGCGGTGTTTGTGTTTGTGGCGGCGGAGAGCGAGATGGCTCTGGTGGAGAGGCTGGTGGACCGGAAGACGGAGACGGCGGAGTCGCTGCTGGTGAGAATCGGCACTGCGAGAGAGGAGATGAAGCACGTGAAGAATTTTGATTATGTTGTGGTGAATGCGAAGGGGAAGCTGGATAATGCGGTGAAGTTGATGGAGTCTATTATTGATGCCGAGAAAGCTAGGGTTTCGCAACGAACTCCTCTCATATAACGGACACTCACATGGTACACAATTGAAGAACTTGTTTTTTTGCTTAGTGGTGCATCGTGGGATTTTATTTGTTAGCACTTAGATACAGGCCTGAGATTAGAAAGAATCTTTCTGAGACGTTTTCTTTTTTATTTAATACATTGGTGATTGGTGTTTCATTGTGGAAGGGATTGGATTGGTCATTGGTGTTTCTGAGGGAATGACTGTTCCTGGAATGTTTGTTCTTTCAGAAACTAGTTTGGACTTAAACTAAAGATGCATTAACGTGTCAATATTGATTCCACTATGCAATTTGTGATTAGAACTGAATGATAATAGGGTATACCAGTGCAGGTATGAGAATTTTTAAGCTACGGCTAATGAAGGAAGGATATGTTATGTATATGAAAAACGTAAACAATAAACTAAAAAGTCATAGGATGTATCATATATTCAATATTTATTATGTTGTAAGTTCTCAACAGAACTCCATGAAATATCTCAAGTAAGCCAAACATCTTAAGAGGGAACATGATTTGAAGATATGAAGTAGCTGGTTGTTCATTTAGTAGCAATACAAACAATTAGTATAGAAATTCAGTGTTTTGCATGGACTGATAAGAACTTGAGTGATTTACAAGTTCATTGCAATGCTTCATCGGGATGGGCCAAAAGGTATTTTGAAATTTGGAAAAGCAAAGGGTGTTTGAGTGATATCAGTTTGTTGTAAATATACTTGCTTATGCCTCTAGGAACAAGTGTAAAGTTTAGATAGTTGGCACTTGCTACATTCACTAAAATTGTTGCACACAAGTTTGTGATGGGAGGCCACTTCATTAAATATCAGAAACACGCTTTGCACAGTGAAATTTTGGAATTATGAATGCAAAATTGAGATTGTCTCGGTTCGAGTTTGAGATTCTTTTTATTATGAAGATGCATTCTATACATGGGTGAGTGTATTTTTGTTGATATGCTCTATCTTGATTACAAGTAACAGTCAGAAGTTTATGTATTTATTTTATTTAAAAAGTCAGAAGTTTTTCTTTACATTTTTATTATATGTATGGATTGATATCAGCTGTGTTACATTTCATATGCCGTGAGCTCCTTGTAAAGAACTTGAGTTCTTAATCATCAATATTTCATCAATATTTCATGTTTTTGGTACTTGTAACCAAAGGAAAGCACCAATACTTTAAAATAGTTGCAAAATCTGGACCATTATTCCTGTTGGACACTTGACAGATGTTCGAAACTCTATATTTTGGTGTCAGTTTTTGCTGTTCAGTTCTATATTTTGAACTTCAATATAAATATAGGCGGGATTACAACAATAATTAGACAAATGACAATATTTTATAATGTTTATGAATTGCCATTATGTTGTATCCGTGCTTTCTAACTTGCAAGCTCCAAGGCATAATTGACTGTATTGTTATTGTTGCCTTTACCCTGTAGATTTTATGACGGATGATAAACTGTGGATGGTAGTAAAATTTTAATTTGTGAGCTGTTTTTATTTGCAGTGACGAGCTTGATGTTCCTTTCCCACAACTGATTTCATCAAGAGAAGACACATGGGGTATAATGCTTGTGGTGATTCTTCAAATGGTGCCATAGATGAAGTACAAATGTTTGTTCTTGGTTATAGAACTTTTAATTACAATGCCTAATATCATTTGTTTAATTTATTCACTGATCTGGTTGGACATAGTTAGGTAGGAAGCAAATTGAATTTTGTGGATGAATCAGTGATTTGCACTGACACTATACCCTTCATACAAAATGTAATCCTTCTTATGAAGAAGTTAAAAGCCCGTTGCTCTCATCAAGCATATTCTTGTTCTATCAGATTCCATTTTAAGTTTTTATAATCCATTGCCCGAGTCATATAAGATCTGTATTAAAGTTTATAGGCCTAGAATCTCTTATCATTATTGTACTAAAAAATTGTTGCCATTTTTTTTTTCACAGTTTTCACGTTATGTTGAGAAGTTTTTGGCGTGGAAGTGATGTCTTCATATTATATTAGGAGTGATAGAAGATGAATTTTGTTAAAATTCAAATTTCAAAGTTCAGAGTGGAATAGGTCGGATCGGATGGAAAAGTTTGATCAAGTATTGGAGACTTATTTGATAATCAGCTATTGGAGTTTTGGAGTTTTATCAAATGACGTGCAAATTTTTAGTCTGAAAACTCTTGCATTCAAAATGTTCAATTCCACTTGAGAAAGTATATTGAAAAAAAAAATCAGACGACATTGTAAAAATAAGCAGTGACTGTTATTTCAGAACAAAAATTTGCAGAATTAAATTAGATGCAAATTAAAATTCTAAGGAATGATTTAGGATGATTGAAAATGATCATTTTAAATTCGTTAATAAAAAATTAAATTCTAAACTAAAATTAAAATATTTAAAAGAAATAATAAAATAAGATTGAGATTTTTATTAAAAGTGAGAAAAACACTTCAAAAGGCCCATTTCAATTACATCTCCTAAAGAATTCTCATTTAGTTTAAAATATAAGTGTAAATTAAAACTAACTTTTGAAATTTTTAGTTCTGTAAACACATCTATCGATAATTTAAAATTTTGATGCGTGTAAAAGTTAATAAATTACCATGCATAATAAATTTTGATTAGGAAAAGCTAAAATATCTTTTTACAACCCTTTTTGGTGTAGAGTTCATTCAGGTATTTTAACAAAATTTCGTCAAACTTGTTGGCAAGATAAATTAGAATCATGCAAAACTCTAATACCTCCTTTGAAGGGAACCTAAGCACAATGATTAAAATTAACACACATAACATGACTAAAACTAAAGAAAAAATAAAAGTACTGGTACTTTTATATAATGATTTCAATCATAAGGAACAGCACATAACAGAACAGAAAAAAAATCTGAATTGGCTTAAGCTTTTAGTTGTAGCATAACATAACGCCGGTGTGTTTTACGTGTACGCGTAAAATAAAGCCAATATATTTCACAAGCAAAAATGGGTGGCCAGGGTTACTCTAAGAAACCATGTAATCTAGATTTCATTGTTGTAAATTTCTAAGGTTCTTATTTCTTTGCCCTTCCATTTTTTTTTTAACTTCCTTCCTTTTGCCTACGCTTTCTGCTGCCAAGGAACCAAAATGAAACACCACTTCACCAACACCTTAATTTCGTTACTAGTTTATTGGATGAAAATTGTCCAACAATTTCAACATGGTTTTAGGTTAGGTCTAATTTAATTTTAAAAGATATCTTTATTTAAAAAGATAAAATCAATTTATGTATAAAAAGCTGAAGAATAGCTTAACAAATATTTTGCAGTTACTTTATTGTAGAAGATGTGCAGCACGCATGAGCAACGTAATTAGCCATAAGCTACGGCTTTATGAAGTAAGTGGTTTTGAATGAAAAATTGTGTGATAATGATTTATCCGTGCACTCCAACTACAAACAGTCTTCCCATGTTGTATAGCTTTTATTTAGAGAAACTAATGATTAAAAACTCATTTTTGTGTCTATTCTTCTGTTCCTTTACATTCACATGCTTTAATGTTTTCTCATTCTCTATCGTTTACATGGATTCTGCACCACAATCACTTCATGTATTTTTTTTTAAGGTAAAGTATAGCAAAAATATTAAGAAAAATATATATTTATCATTAATATGCAAATCAGGATGATATATATAAATGAAAATCAGATCCCATAACATATGGATCACTAGTTTAGTGGCTTGAATTATGGAGATATTCTCTCCCTCTTCAGTGTATAGATATATTCATGTATATGTCAAGAATAAAACAAAACAGTGGCTTATTTATCACCAACTTTTACTCTTTTATTATTTTATAAAAAATACATTTTCTATTTGCTGTATATTAATCAAAATCTCAATTTCACTTTTATATTTTTCTTGAGTAAAGAAAGACGGGAAATGTATTATATTCTTTATGTTGTTGTTTTTTAGAAGAATAATATAAAGTTATATAATCAGTGATTCAAAATTAGACTATGCGTTTTCTGTGCGAAGGAAAAATGGCTTAAGTAGATTGAAATTAATAATTGTTATTATTTATAGATCTTAATCATAAGTTGAACATAAACTAATGATAAATTAAAATAACAATGACATCTCACTTGTGTTCAACAAAACATTTTGAGATAAAATTATGAGCTGGACAACCACAACTCGTATTTTTTTTTTTTTTTTTGGTTTTACCAAGTCAACCAATACTTTTCAACTCATAATTCATGAACGGATGGATTTTAATTAAGTTTTCAATTGTAGAAACACACATGGTTCGCTGATTCTTAATATATTTTGACTAATGGAAAAGATTTATGAAAAATAGATTATTATCATTTTAAAATAAATTAATCTATTTACTTTATTTTTTTATCAAATCAAATATGCGCTAAAGTATACAAATAGGGATCTATTTAAATAAATAAAAAACTACCCACCAATATGAACCTGTTTAGTTGTGCCTGATGGACTACCAGAAGAAAAATATTTTTTTAATGCTTTTAAATATATCGTTGCAGAGTAATGTTATATTTTCGTGAAAATCTTTGATGAATAACTCCTATGATTTAATATCTTCAAAATAATATTTGTAGTACGTGTTACCTCTTTTTGACTCACATTTGCCCGTGAATAGTCCAAAGTCCATGGAATCAGGAATATACTAATTTAGAATATAATATAAGTGGTTAAAATCTTACTAATATTTAATATCAATTATCTTAATTTAATTATTTATTAAATTTAATTATTATTTTTATTTTGTAATTATAGTTTTTTTCTTGAAGTAATTAAATTTATTCGGAGAGAATTTACGACTGTTAATGATTCTTTTGTCGGTGCAACTGTTACTTTATCTTAGTATTTTATCATGATGTCTAATTACTGTAAAACTTTATACTGAAATTACATAAGACAAATCATAGTATTCCTTCTTCAAAACAGACACAATAAATCACCTTTTCACTTAATTTTTTGCTGTGTCAGCAGTGGCAGAACCTGTGTTTCTGTAGCTGTCAAAGTAAAAGAGTGAGAGAAAGACGAAGGCAGTTACAGCAAAGAACAAAACAAAATGGTTGACTTGGTAGTCAGAAGAGGGTGCAGCAATTAAAAGGTTATGAATGTTTGAAGCTTCTACGTAGTCCCTTCAGATTGTCACTTACAAGAAACTCTCTAGCAAGAGAAAACAATGCAAGCTTTACAAGAGATAGCAAACAAGTTAACCCTTCTTCACGTTACCAAGATTGCTACCAAAGCATAACCAACAGCGTCTTCAATATACACAGAAAAAAGAGAGAGTTTGACGTCACTCTTTCCCCAACACGCCTCATTGTAAACGTGCCCTCTAAGCTCTTCATTCTCCTTCATTCCATTCTTATATAAAACCCTCTCACAACCCTTCACAGACACAAGAAAGTTAGAAACATTCACTTCAAAAAGTTGCAACATTCCATATACTTTCATGGATCATAGGCTTTCTGTGAAGACAGAGGGAGAGGCAAGTGTTCGTGTGAAAGTTGCCGAACTCCAAAGGCTAAGCGAGGCAAGCAAAACCAGCACAATGTTTGAGCTTCGTGGACTTGGCAGCATTGAGAAGAGAGACAGCGATGCAGATAACTCTTTTTCTCCCACCACGGTTCGAGCCCCAGAAAAGAAGCTGACCCTCTTTGCACTTCGTCTTGCAGTGCTTGAAAAGGCAGCCACTAGCCTTGGAACTCTTGGTTTCATTTGGGCAACCGTTGTTCTTCTTGGCGGTTTTGCCATCACCTTGGACAAAACCGATTTCTGGTTCATCACCATCATACTGTTGATTGAAGGGACTAGGATCTTCAGCAGGAGCCACGAGCTTGAGTGGCAGCACCAAGCCACGTGGTCTATAACTGATGCTGGGATCAATAGTTTCAGAACGCTCAAGTCCAGTTCAAACTTGGTTCTTCAAAGTGTGAAAAGCCTTTTCAGGCCAATTGTAATGAAGAAAAGGAGAGACACGGTGGAGGCTAATGTGACCCCCAGGCATAGGGATGGTACCTTCAGCATAAGGACACCAACTCGCACGTGGATTAGTTCAGATGTTCCTCTTCTACCATGTGCTAGATGGTTTTTCCTTTCAAGGCATATAAGCAAGCTTTTATATTGGCTTCAGCTCATCTCTGCCACGGCTTGTGTCGTTCTTTCGTCGATGAAGCTCATCAAGCATAATTATGGGGAGGTTGCCAAGGGAGACACTGACAGGAGGAACCGGGAATCTGCTTTGAATATATTTTATGCCTTGGCTTTGGCTGAGGCTTTGTTGTTCTTGATGGAAAAGACTTATTGGGAATGGAAGATCAGCTACTGCAAACTGTTGGATGAGGTTAACAGGGAGTGTGAATTGGGGCCATCAGGGATGGTGTCAATTCGAAGGTTCTTTTATGATGCTTATTCTAGGTGTGTCAATGGGAGCATATTTGATGGGTTGAAAATGGACATTGTTTGCTTCGCCATGGATCTCTTGGCCTCAAACTCGCCTGATGAACAGCTTATTGGAGCAAGGATTCTTCGCCAATTCGCGGTCAGCGAACGGTTTTCAGATGATACCCTTCAGAAGCTTGGAATTTCCATATCTGTGGTGGAGAGGCTGGTGGAGATGCTGAATTGGACAGACCACAAGGAGGAAGAAATTAGGCTCTCAGCTGCAGAGATTTTATCAGCACTAGCTGGGAAGAAGCAGAACTCTCTGCGCATAGCTGGGATACCTGGCGCTATGGAATCAATATCATCTCTTCTCCAAACTAACAGGAATTGCATACCTGCAGCTGATGAAATTGGAGAAAAGAAACTCGTTTTTGATCATCCAAATTATGGCTACTGGACATTTAACCATTTGGGACTCCTCATTCTGAAGAAACTTGCCCGTGATCATGACAACTGTGGAAAGATTGGAAACACTAGGGGCCTGCTCCCGAAGATCATAGACCTCACACATGCTGGAGAAAGGTTGCTGAAGAATGAGAATGTTACGCCATCTCAAATTCTGACAGTGAAGAGATCACTGCAGCTGGTGAAGATGCTGGCTAGCACAACAGGCACCAACGGGAAACATCTTCGAAGGGAGATTTCGGAGATAGTTTTCACAATCAGCAACATCAGAGATATTTTAATGCATGGAGAGAAACACCCCTTGCTACAGAAACTGAGCATTGAAATTTTAACCAGTCTGGCATTGGAAGAGGAGGCAACAGAAAGGATTGGAGGCACAGGTGGAGTACTTAAAGAATTGTTCAACATATTTTTCAAAGATTGCATTGCTGAAAATCAGAAAGATGTAACCACTGTTGCTGGCGAGGCCCTGGCAATGCTGGCATTGGAAAGCAAGAGCAACTGTCATAGGATTTCGAAGTTGAAAGTATTGGAAAGGCTGATAGAAGCATTGAATGTTCCAATGCTTCGTGTCAATGCTTCTAGGATTCTAAGAAATTTATGCACCTACAGTGGATCAGAATGCTTCAAACAGTTGAGGGGGGTTACAGCTGCCGCACCCACAGTAAGTATTCCTCCACCATCATAATTTTGGGCTAGCAACATGTATAATATCTTTTTATGTATGCTTTAGACTTAATTTTTAACCATTGCACAACCTTACAGATACTTCAGGCAATCATGTCACAAGAAAACAAGCCGCAAGAAGTGATGATTGGACTAGCAGCAAGTGTTTTCAGATTCATGGATTCCTCTGAATCAAGCGCTGTATTTGAAGAATCTCAAATCACTGAGGCTGAACTAGCAAATAAACTAATGCAGATTCTCAAGAAACACCGATATCCTCCAACTAAGGTTCCGAGGATAAGGAGGTTTGTGATAGAGCTGGCAATTTGGATGATGAAAGAAAGGGAAGAAAATATTCACACTTTCAAGGGTTTGGGAATGGAGGAGGTGCTGGAGGGTGTCTTGGAGACCACTTCTGAGCTTGAAAGCTTTAATGTTTTCTCTGGTACTGTTGGCCTTAACAGGCACAATCTAACAATTCACTCACTGGTTGAGACAGCATTGAAGTTGCTGGAAGATAGATGAAACAATCAGTAAACCATGTCGATCAAGAGCAATCACTGCTATAATAGTATAGTATACCTGTACATATGTGTTCAATGATTTATTCATTATTTTGTTTTCAGATTCAATGTTATTATTTGAATTAAATAATCCATATTTTCATTCATGATTAAAATCCTTCCTTCCTGCATGGAAATCGAACAAAATTCCATATAATCTTGGGTTTTTCTTCATTAGGCTAGTCTGATGTCTAACAATTAGGAGCCTGATGTTTTTGGGCTTTAGTAGTGGTTGCCAACGGAGTTACTCATGTCCAAAATGATGCAAAAAGGTTCCAAACTGATTAATGTTAATACATTTCAATGAAGTATTTTTTTCCTGATACATTCTCAAATTAATTACTTTCTCCTATTCAAAATAATGCATGCATTGATGGAAACAGTGAGACTATTTCAGTAAAATTGTTGTTCTTAATACTTTTGCAAAACCTTAAACATTGTGGAACGGAGAAAGTATTCTAATAATACACCAAACAAGAAATAAGCGAAATGTATCAGGAAGTAATTGACATTATTAACCTAACGAGAAAAAATTTGAAGTACTTTCTCTCTGGTCCATGAAGAACGTCTAAATGAACTAGTATAATTCTCTGAACAACTAAACAAAACCAAACACATTGATACGGAATCACCGCATCAAGTTTGAAAAATAGTCACATCATAAAATCCTCCTAGAACGCTTTTCCTTAGTTCCTATTCATGACTTATTTACAAATTACTGGTAAAAAAATGTTGCAGAATTTAGACCAACATCCTAGGAAATCACTTTGGAGACAACTCCTGCACCAACTGTTCTGCCTCCCTCTCTCAAAGCAAATCTTTGTCCTGTTTATAAATAAAGTGACCACTGTCAGAACACCATAATGCTGAATGTAATCACAAAGAAAAGTGGCAAGTATGAAACAAAGAAAATGCAGAGACAGTTACAATTAAATTCTAGAGCTCCCAAATTAATCAAAAAGCAGAACTAAAAGAATGTAAAGGCTACTTAAATATATAGATTATCAGTGGAATCCACCTATTAGAATAGCTGTTGTTAGTACTCAAAGTTTGAAGATGATTAATCAATTTCCAATTTTACTGGGTGACAAAACTTTAAAATGATCAGATAATTAATTATAAGAGGCAATATGAAAACTGAGGATCCTGTAGATAATATTCGGCATCTTTATGATCTATAATCAAGGACTCTACCTACCTATTTCAAGAGGAACAGGTGATATGAGCTCGAAAGTTGCAGCCACATTGTCACCAGGCATAACCATCTTAACACTTTCGGGTAATTCCACCTTTCCAGTAATATCTGCAGTCCTCAGGTAAAACTGAGGCTTGTAGTTAGAGAAAAAAGCTGTATGACGGCCACCTTCATCTTTGGAGAGCACATAAATCTCTGCTTCAAACTTCTTATACGTTTTCAAAGCACCAGGCTTGGTCACCACCTGCAATTTTTTCACCAATAGAAAATTTAGTGGTTGCGGTTTTTCATACGATACCTCTTTCTATTGCAGAAATTGTCTTAGTTGTAATGTTTGACTATTATCAATTACAAGTTCAGAAGAAAATTTACCTTTTCACATCAAGACTGAGACCATTACCAGATTTTCACTACCATTTGAAGTTTTAAAACAATGCTGAACATAAATTTCATATGTTAAATATTACTTTACACCTTGAGTTAGTCCCACTCACCATTCCTCGCTGAACATCATCGCGCTTCAGACCACGTAGAAGAAGTCCCACATTATCACCAGCCTAGAAATGAAAACACAATTAACTATCCATCAATTCAAATTCAGGTAAAAGGAAGGAGAAGAGGGGATGCAGGATGATTTTACTTACTTGCCCTCGATCCAAAATTTTCTTGAACATTTCCACACCAGTTACAGTAGTCTTCAAAGGTCCACTCTGTACGCAGTGAAATACAAAATCATATAGCATAAAGCAAAATACTCATTAACATGACATTACAATACATATTTGACTTCCATTTCTACCTGTGTTAGTCCCAATACTTCAACCTCCTCTCCCACTTTGATGGTGCCTTGTTCAACACGACCAGTCACAACAGTTCCACGCCCCTTCGCATAAACAAAACATTTGGAAGGAACATATCAGGCAGTTGACAACATATGTTGAGTAAATATAAACAAGTTAACAAAATGGAATACATTAGAGGTTAAAGAAATTTCATTTTACTTGGTTATCATGATAAGGGAAGTGTTTGAACTGAAATACTATAACTCCTAGAAAAAAATAGAGTACCAAGACTACTTATCATGGCATCAATTTTGCACTGTCTAAAAAGCTGAAATCTCTTGCAAGAAAAAATTGGAATGAAATATACGTTGTTTGTGACTCTTTGGGGTGGTTATATTGTCCCCTTTTCTTCATTCTGTCCCTATTTATGAAGGGGGTAAATATGGATACCGATGTCCAGAATTTCCTTGTACCATGAGTAGTATATTCCACAAGGATATTTCTGATTCACGTGAGTTATGATCTTTGTGCTTACCTGAATTGAGAAGACGTCTTCTATTGGCATTAAGAAAGGCTTGTCAAGTTTCCGCACAGGATCAGAAATGTATTCATCCACAGCATCCATTAGTTTTAAGATAGCCTTCTTTCCAAGTTCTTCATTAGTCCCCTGTAAAGCAGAGAGGGCAGAACCTCGCACAATTGGAATGTCATCCCCAGGAAATTTGTAGAAATTAAGCAGTTCTGCAAAAGTGTGGTTTTTCAACGGAAGCACATTCATTTAGTAGAATATCTAAATAAACATTGTGATAATTGGTAGATTAAACTTTCTTCCCATTCAAATAAAACTATAAGCTAACACTTCATACCGCGAAGTTCCATTTCCACAAGTTCAAGCAACTCTGGATCATCAACAGCATCAACCTTGTTTAGAAAGCAGACCAATGCTGGCACACCAACCTGACACAGGAAACAAGAAAAATACCCATTCATGTTATGAAATTTTGGTTTTGTCATGTTAGATTTTATGAAAGCTGAGTTTTACTTTTGCATGTTGACAAAATACCAACCTGCCGAGCAAGCAGTATATGTTCCTTTGTTTGAGGCATTGGCCCATCTGGAGCAGAAACCACAAGAATTCCACCATCCATTTGTGCAGCTCCAGTTATCATGTTCTGTGATTGCAACAAATGAATTAATTGAAGATGGAGTTCATGTGGACTATAGAACATACACAAGAGCATCAAATAATCAATCGTGCACACATATGATCACACATTCTTCAAAGTAACGCAATTCATCTTCATTCAATTCAATATAGAAGGAAAAGAAGCATTAGGATCTTTATTCAATTCAATATAGAAGGAAAAAAAGTATTAGGATCATAATTCATACCAAGAAAATTGATCCATAGAAATAAAGAAAAAAAAAAACAATAATCTGCTTTTTCAAATAGATACTTTAACAAAGTCTGATCTCATTTCCAACTAACATTACCTTAACATAGTCTGCATGTCCTGGGCAATCAACATGGGCATAGTGCCTCTTTGCTGTCTCGTACTCTACATGAGCCTGCAATCGTCATGATAAGACGCTTACAAAATTTTGTTCATATAACATTTTAGTTATGTATCATTCACAATATGCATAATTTGAAAATTAACTTTAAAAAAACAGTGATCTATCCCTCACAGTAGCAATAGTAATTCCTCTCTTCTTCTCCTCGGGAGCCTTGTCTATTTCCTCAAAGGCAATGGCCTTGGCTTTACCTTCTTCAGCTAGCACCTGCATGTTCCACAAAATCACAAAAATGTTTACGCCTTAAAGTAAATAAAAGGTGGGACTCCTTTTCAGCGTTTAAGTATGAAGGCAGAAATCAACCCAAACAAACCTTGGTAATTGCAGCAGTTAATGTAGTTTTCCCATGATCAACATGCCCTATTGTACCAACGTTAAGATGGGGTTTTCTGCAAAGACAAAAACAATAAAAAAGAAACACACTTTAAAGGTCCTTTTTTATGTGGGTAATCAATAGATGTCTCTATCTGCTATCCACATTTCCATATCCATAATACCCAATGCCTCCAAAAGGATTGGGTGAAGAAGAATGCATGCATACATACATATATAATGAAAGTTATATGAATAAGTGCTCAAACGGCGTTACTTTGGCGATCTGAGGCCAATATTTTGCTTATATTATATACGTACCCACATGCAATGATAGGTATTATCATAATAAGTAAGAAACACCCATAACAAATATAAATCGCTTTGGCCACCACCACCAGAAACATACAAGAAAAATCTTCAACTAACATAAATAGAAGGAAAAAGAAAAAAGATTAATGTTGTCCTTTAAAGGTCTTACGTTCGAGTGAAGGTGGCCATGGATCTCCGTAAAGAAACGAGATCCAATGGAGATGCATTGTAGTTTTGGGATACGGTGCCACAAGAGAATGAATGGAAAGCATTTGTGAAATGCAAAGAGAAAAGAAGACGCTTAGAATAAAGGTTTCTGATAGCAACCGAAGCCATAGGGATGAATTACAGTGAGGGAGAGGAAGGAGAGTTGGTGATAAGTGAAGTTTGAATATTCAGTCGCAGGTTGTTACTTTCATTTTTCTTTTTTCATCTACTTTTACTATTTATAACTCACACGTTGCAACAGAATCCATGAAGATATTCTGACGTAGTTCAATCAGTATCAATAAATAATAATATAATAATATTAAAAATATAATGTCATAACTTAATAATGTTAAAAAAAACACATTAATACTTAAAATATATGATAATATTTAAATTTAATGTTCAACAATATATAATGATAATTTTTAAAACAACAATTTTTTTAAAAAAATATCTAGATTTTTCTTTTTTATTTTAAAAAATTAAAATTAATTTTATTAAAATATTATCAAAAATCATGCTTTAAAAATTCATGAACCAGTAAATTTTGACCAATTTTACTTTTTTAAATCGATCGTATTCAAATCTAAACACACTGGCACACGTGACGGGACTAAGTAAATGTACTGTGTTATATGTCTGTATATGGTATTCTTTTATCTAGAAAGTTCATATAAATATTCTTAACAATGTTTTCTTACCAACCAAATGTTACTATAAAAATGCATATTAGCTCTGTTAAATCATTAATATGATAACCAATCAAAATTTATAGTAAAAATATCATGTTACCCATTAATTTAAAAAAAATAAAAAATTATTCCAATTCATTTCAACCAAACATATTCTAATGATTCATAAAAATCATAATTCTCAACAATTATGATTCTCTGACTTCTAAGAGTTATTAAGCTTAATGAAAACTAAAAGAAATTTTGTTGTGAGAGTTAAAGGAGAAAATATATCACATCTTTAAAAATAGAATGGTGACCACTAAGTTAAAAGCAGTTGTTTGAATGTGATTTTTCTCATTATGCCTGACTGTTGAGCCTGATTGATAATGTTGTTTCTTTTGTATACATTTGTCATTGATTTTCATTTTGATAGTTTTGTTCGGTGTCATAAATGGTTGCAAACATTGTAAGTATTCGTTCTTTTCGTTAGTTTCATATTTGGAAATATGAATTTAATTAGAATATAATTACGCTCTAAAAAAATTTTACATTGTTTTACACACCTTGCACATAATTTTTTATTTTCAAATTAAATTAATGTAATATAAATTTATTGAGATTGAGAAAATTACTAGGAATAATGAAAATTGATCATTCTTACTATTAATGTTAATGGAAATTAGAATAGTATTACTACTAGGGTTCAAAGAGACAAAAAAAAAAAAGTCTTCTAAAAATAAAATATCAACGAGGCTAAAACATTTTGATTTTAGAAATTTTGTTAAATATTGCCCATATTTTTTGGCGCTTCAAAGTGCATTTACTACGAAAAAAAATAGATGGATAAAACAAAAACATTTACAAAGTATTATAAATTTGCCAAAAAAACGTGAAAGCCGCCCCACAATCGTTGGATACAATTAAACCAATCTTTGATAAGAATGAAAAGAAAAAAAATCAAGGAAAAATCAATAAATCATGAATAAGCAAGGACCAATAATGGCGACTCCAGAAATTCTAGTTCGAAGGGGTAACAACACAACAATGCTCTCTTACAGTGGAAGAAAATTAGATGAAAGCTACATGAGAATCTAAACATGCAAAACTTTAGTACAAACAACCTATTTCTTATGTGGGCCATTTTACAAACTATGTAGTAATTTTTATAGTTATTAAAACAAAGACACTCTAACGTTATCGATTGTGTCTGTTTCTGAAAAAGTTGAAATCCCAACGCCGCAATAAGCCATTCAAGACATGGCCTGTTGGATTCTTAATAACAGTAACTGTGGCTTTTGTATTGTGTGATATGTCAGTGTCAGATGAACTTTGTAAGCTAGCAGAACTGTCATTACTGGTAGAAGCACTATCTGTATTGCCAGACTCCGCCACATATGAAGTGTCTAATGGTGGTTGAGGTAGTGGCAGTGGTATTTTTTTAGAAGAAAAACTTGGTACAGGAGTTGGAATCATTGAAAGGGAATTTGACTCAGCTTTCAAGGGCTCACATACATCAGATGCAGTTGAAATTGTTGAATGCACACAGTTGTTGTTGAGTAAAGAAGATTCTATCTCCAGTGGTTTGGAAAGCTCTTGTGAAGAAACATGTGAATCATTCTTGTCTGATGGCTCTACAGACATCACTGTTTCCATGAACATCTGAATGATATGGACAAATGCATGAAAACCAATTATACAACTTTCAGTGTAAACCATCATGCATTCAAAATTTTTCAGTTATGTTATGTTGTAACAGATTATAATATGGACTCACTTTTTGTTCTTCCTTTGCACTAGATGGAATGCCCGTGAAGTCATCGAGTTGAAATTCCACGTACTGATCATCACCTAGATCGGTTGGGACAAGGGGGCTATAGAGACGACCGTTTGATAATTCAAAACTAATCATTGTAGAAGAGGAGGAGGAAAGATCATCACATTTCTGTGCCTGCTGCACAAAGTTATCAGATTCGAATTTGTAAGAGATTGAGAAATCCTTAAGAATTTTAGATCTAGGATGAGACAATTGATAGATCATTTTAAATCCTTAAACTTAACACAAATATATCCTATTGAGTTGACAAAAATGATTCATTAAATCTACTAAAGGTATGCTCTAAGATTAGAGTATAACTATTCATGATATGGATTAATGACAATAAAGATAAGAGAAAGTTATTTAATGAGCTTAATTGAACTAAGAGAGTTAGGTGATGAATCTAACCCTAGCAATATCTATGTATATTTCTATCCAATTCAGCTTTCTTCAATAAAAAAAATACTAAAAATATTGGATTGTTCTCAGTATTACCTAATCCCTGTGAAACTAACATTCTTATTTTAAAACTACTGACAAATGATTTATCATGTGAATATTTTCTCAGCAAGTTGTTTGCAATTGCATGCTATTTGAGTTCTGAAAGTAAAGTAAGAACAAAAAAATACAAACCTCCATCCTACTCATTGGTTTTTTCGAACGGACTAACTTGTCATCCATGGTAGTGCTTGTTGATGATTCTGCAATTAGCAAAGAAACAAGTAGCACGGTTACCAAATGCATCATGGATACCAATGGATAAAATAGTTCAGAGACACATGCCTTTGTTTCGAAATGATGGCTCATTGCCATAGCCAAATTCATGCACGGATCTCCAAACATCCTGTATAAAAGAAATTAACATCTAAAAAATGTTAAAGAATGGAACTTGGCACTTTGACCAAAATGAAATCAAAGAGATGTATGGTGAATTTACCTTACCAAAGTAATCATTCATAATGTCAAAAAATGATTGCCCAAGCTCATCGTCTGGAGGTTGCAAAACATTGTGAAAAAAGATGTTTACAGAATCAAAAAAGAACTGAGGACGGGGAGAATTGTGATCTCCATCAAATTTAATTATGTTTTTGTCTCCCTACAAAGCACAAACAACCCATGTTTAGACCAAAAGGTCAGACATACAAGAATGAGTAACCAAGAAGATGAAAGAAAGAGAAAATGTGATGTATAAAAATAATAATTCGTAGAAGAACCATAACATTGCCCTAGTAAAACATATTTAACCCAAATTCTAGCAAACATATTTACCATATAAGCTTCAAGTATACGATCTGAATGATGAGGACGAATAAAATCATCTTCAATGGCATGCCCTAGTAGAGCAGGAACGAAACAAGATTTTGCTACCTGCAATGCAAACAAGTAATGAATGAATGCAATGAAGAATATGAAAGTGTGAAAAACCAAAAGAAAATGAATATTGTAAATTTTTCCCGAAATGATTTTTCCTTATGATAGTGCGAAAAATAACCTTCACGGTGTTCAAGTCCATTATGTCAAATTTTGCCTTCTTCTGGATTATTTTCCTCATGTATTGAATTGCAAACTTCACCTGTATCATGAACCACATAAAATGAATTATTAATACATGGAAAAATTATAGGGCAATTACTATCTATTCTCATAAGAGAGAAACCATGGCCAAGAAATCAGATGCTAGACATATGTACAAAGTATTTAAAGATTCATCGAAAGGGCTAAACATACTTATATGTTGCAAACTTTTTATCATTAAATGTGGTTGGTAACAGACCATAGACTAAGCCTGGAGGTGATTTTACTTCATTTAGAGAAGTATTAAAATATGAAATGAGATTATAGATCAATAGTTTTGGTTACATTACTTTAATAAAATATTCTCATTTCCATCCAAAAAATGTAATATACACTCACTGTGAATTTTGGCAGACGGACTCTGTATGTATCTACAAGTTCCATCATTAAATCAACCAAATCCGAGAAGGGACTGTCCAAAACCATCCCTGCAATTGAAGGATCCTCAGCTCCATACAGAAGGCTGCAAGGAATGACATAATTAATGGCAAGAAGGAAAGTGATATATATACTGGTAAGACTGAATTGCTACACAATCATGGAGTCTATAAATTGACTTTAAAAATTAAGATGCACTTTTAATCAGGAGAATGATTTCTTATAGGAAATGGTATGAAATATTTGAGGCAGAAAGGCATAATAGAACCACTGTCTATGAGACCTTTCTTTAACTTTGTTTACAATGTAAGGTCGAATGAAGAAGTGGATGATGAAAAAATTACCTAGTCACAGCACCCATTGAGCGCCCCCATAAGCCAATCAGAGAGACATTTCCATCTGCCCGCAGATAGTTAACCACGTCCCTCAGATCATCCTTCTGTAACACAACAATGTTAAATACTCTTCATAATGAAAAGGGTAGTAGTGCATAAGCAAACTCTCAATAAAGTACAAGCAGAGACATTTCATTTACACTGTGATGTAAGCAATTATTAAAAAAATGTGGATCATAACTAGCCTACCTCTGTTACATGGTAAGTTTCATATTTTCTGCCAATGATACTCCAACATAAATGTTTCTAAAAATAATTTGGACAGGTTGATAATACTTTTGGATTGAACTTGAGAATAAGCAAGTTTATTTGGTTTTCCTCTGTCCCTTTTAATTGGATTGTCTTCCGTTTTATCCACTTTTATTCAACTAGAATCTCTAACTGTCCTCTCTTCTCATGATCAACCCCTAGGTAACATTCCCCGTCATATAGCACTGAAGATCTTATATTATATCCACCTCTTCTCTTATGCGTTACATGCCCCATCAGTCTCCTTATTGCTTCGGAAGATGGAACCCAGATACCTAAATCATGCACCTTATGTCATTTGTTATTCCCAATTATCACTTCTAAAACATTGAGGCACTGGTTCTAACATGATCCAGATGGAGAAAAATAATCCCCATCAAAGACAACAATAAAAATCATATTATACCGATGAAGATGGTCCAACTAAATATGATATGTTTCAAAGTTCAAACAGTTAATGAGCAAGCACTTACTTCATTCCAACCTAGAGAGACATGTTCTCCTCCAGAGATTCCAGATCCTGAGAAATCCAGGGTAAAAACTGTAGTATTTGAAGAAAGTAAAATTATAGCAGCTTCACTGGCATCAGCCCTGCATCCACTGCCATGAACATTGCACAAAATAAGCAAGACCATATGAAATTGGAATAAATTAAAAGTAAAGCACCAAAGAAGCAACCAACAGCAAATAACCTAAAAAAGTATTACAAATACAAATATCTGAAATTTCACAATCAAATCCTGAAAAATGAGTTGTGATGTGACTCTACAGTTTGAAATCAGGGTGAAAGAGGGGCCATATAGATTAAAATGGATTTAAACCAAGAGCCAGGCATCAAAGTTCTTAGATATCAAAAGCCAACCAACAAGATAAGTACATTTAAATGTCACCATATCAAACTAATTGCTTGTATACATTTATAAATAAACTGAAAAAAATAATTAAAAAAGAAAACGCTTGAAAATGGAACTGTCACTTTCAAGCATGGACTTGCATGCCAGCCAAGTAAACCAACAAAGAAATGCACTTTATCCCAGAATTACCTGTTTCCATGGCAATATATAACGCATGGCAGAGGTTTTCCATCGGGACTGACAATTGGCATGTAATGACTGCATTGAAGAATATCCCCATGGCTGTTTTTTATCTGCAGAATATTAAGTATTACATGAGAATCTGTTAATTCAAGCCATCAACTCAACTAAATAGAATGAGTTAATAATTGATTTGGTACATAAAATTAGAAGATCACATGCATACATTTCATATATTATAACTTATATCCAGAGTCACCATACTAATGTTCATATTTGGCTAACCCGTTCTATCATGTTGCTGGAATCCTAGTCAAGAAATGCTTTTTGTGACAGTTCTCCGAAAGAGCAATCAAATAACTTGATATTGGAACAAATATTGAAACTTTCTTTCATGGTTAAACGTATGACTACAAAAGTAGAACTGTTTAGACGAGCTTCTCTGTATGAATTTCTAGGAGAAAAAAAATAAAATTAACTTCTCCATAACTTAAAATTAGCTTATGAATATGCAAACTTATAGAAGCTTTCTCCTATAACTCTTCAAAAACATTATTTTTAGCTTGTAAATAAGCTGATTTTAACTTGTGAAAAAGTCAGTTTCATTTTTTCCTTTACATTTTTTTCTTTCCAAGAAGTTCTTATATAGAAGTTTGTCCAAACAAACCTTATGAAATTAGATAAATTAACTATCTCATGTATTTCCCCGAACCAATGCTTTTATCAACATACTGAATTTAATTTTATCCGTACCTCCACATCCTTCCTTTGAAACCATTTTCCTTTTAGCATGAACTCATTATCCAATAAATCATTTTTTGGATCATATTCAGCTCTGCACACCAGAAACAGATACAGTCATATGACAAAAATATAAAAATTGAATTTGAAACAAAAACAAAGCAAAAAGTTACTGCCATACAGATAACAGAACTCAATGTCAATTCATCTTATAACATAATTGCAGAAAGATGACCTCAAGTATGTATCTATTTTGTGACGGGCATATCACATACAACTGCATAATTAGAAGTATGCCAAAGCATTAAGCTTCACCTGATATCCTAAAAAATAGAAGAATGTGCCCTTTCATTGTTACTCTGAAAAGATTTCAACTAACATGATATTTCCATTCCCCGACTTACTTTTCTTTTTAGGGGAGTCCATATATTCTCATCCGTCACCCAAAAGCTTAAAGAACATTTTTTCAAAAGTCTAGTGTTCTCGCGATTCAGAAGATAATTGTTACATGATGAACAGATCTCATTTTCACAACACACAAAACAACAGGAACTTGTTCTAGTAATACTAATAGATAGTGTGAATTATAAATAAAAGCTATTTCCAAATGTTTTTTTGGAAAAGCAAGAAATTTGCGGAACAAGCTTGCCGTGACTATCAGTGTTTACAGCATAGGTACCACGTAAAGGTTCACAGTATACTCACATTACAGAAAAAGTAAGACTTTTACGGTAGCTTAACAATAGATCTAAAAAATTTCCAACAAAACAAGTTAACAGGATGAGCACACTGTTGTTCACCCACCAAAACATAAAAATAACTCTATGATTCTTATGGAGAGATTCAAAGGAAATGAAAACACTAAGCTGAATATACTTATATCTTGCTCTAGTAGCTCTGTACTTTTGAAAAAAAAAAAAAAAAAAAAAAGACAGGGATGATTACAATTATGCTAAAAATCAATAAGAAGGAGCATACCAAGATGAGAATGTGAAGAAAAAAAAAGAACTTTGATTGAAAAAGCCGATCCCAACAGAGAGGAAGAACGAGAAAAGATGGTACCTGGGTGGCCGAATTATGAAGTTGACGAGCTGTTCCATAATTTGAAACGATCAGAGATGTGATGTGTTTGAGCTGTTCAAGCAAACGTATAAAACATTTGAAGTTGGAAGGAAAAGAAGAAAGAAAAAGTGTAGAAAGAGAGAGAAGACAAGTGTGAGACAAAGAAGAATGAAACAGAGAGAAAGGGACCGGAGGGAGCAGCCTTTTGTTTTTGTTGGTCTTTTGTTTACTTCCAAGTTCCAACTGTGCTTCTTTTCTTTTGTTGGAAATAACAAATAAAATAAAAATAATAATATTAATGGAAAATTTGATGTTGTGAACCTTGTCTGGTCGTCTCCAACCTCCTGCCAAACTTCCAACTGAATACAGACAGTACATAAGAGCTGACGAATGAATGACTGAAAATGCAAGAATACGATACTGTATTAAATAATTTCTTTTATGCCAGTTTTTAATTTTTTTTAACTTTTATTTTCTTAATTTTACTTATATTACAAGAGCATCAATGCGGTGCACATGATCTAATCTAATACTTTGCTGACAAGGAATCATACATAAGCGTTTATGTATCTGTTATTTATTTTCTCTCATATGTTTATATTTCTCTCCTTCACTTTCTAGAATGAAGAAAAAATAATAGATTGATATTAGGGAAGGAAAGATAAGAAAAAGATAAATTTATATCAAATAAAATGGAATTTAGATTGTTTAGTCTATAAAAAGCTTTGAAAAAGTTGTTTGGTTTGAATTAAAATTAAAATAGTGCTTTACATACAAAGTTTGAAACGTTTATATAAGATTATCCAATAGGACAAAATAATCGATACAAACATTGAATAAAAAAATTATAATAGCGAAGACAACCAACATACCTTGCTATGCACATCAACTATATTATTCTCTCATGCGACAAAATCAAGAGCACAAAGTAGTAATTTTAAACATATATACATATATATAGCAATATTATTGATTTTGTGGATTATATTAATTTAGATGTGACTTTATTACTGATGACATGTTGTAACAATTTAAATTGATGATTTGAATCTAACTAAATTTAAACTAAGTATGAAAAGAAATAATGGTACATAAAAAGAAAATTTGTTATATAAAGAAATACATGGTTTAATTAGATTTAAGGACTTAATGTGTGTTATTTGCTCATCTGAGTCAGAATCATTTGTGGTTCCAATATGGAGATCTGTCATTTATGAATAATATTGATTAAGTAGTTGTGAATCATGTTGTTCAAATTATTTAAAAGTAAATAAATAAAAAATATTAATTAATAATAAAATTAAATGAAGATTGACTTATTTATTGAGAAGAAGAAAAAAAGAGAGATAAAGAAAGAAAGAAAAAATAATACTTAAATATTCTTAGTTCAGTTTTAATTACTTTATTTTAACTAGTTTATAACTATAATTGGTCAATGGGGCGTCTCTAACCTCTTTATTTATTTAATTTATATTTAATTGTTGACTGATATATTTTATCTATATTATTTAATTTATCTTTAATTATACATTGATCTACTTTATATTTAGTTACATATTATTTAATTTATGAAAAGGTCAACAAAAATTATTGAAACATTTTTCAAGCAACTTTTTTTTAATCATGGTTTCTCTTCTTAATTTGTCATGTATTTCTCTATTAACAAAAATAGCATTTTAATTGTAACTTTTACAATCTCGAAAATCCTGTAATAATTTTTTTTTTTATCTGGGAGTTTTCTTTTTCAATATAGTAAATGTACCAAATTTTACCACGTGCTTATACCGCCAGAATTTCAGCGTGAAAAAACGCCAAATGCGATGGTTAATAGCCGTTGTTGAATAACACAATATATAATTAATTTCTTTCATAATACAGGGTTTGATGTGAATAAATTATTCTTCTTCACTAGATTAATCATGTATGTTAAAAAATTGTTTTTATTATCCCTGTCTTTTTCTTTTATCCCAGTGTTGCATATTTTTAGATTCTTTAGTATCTTGTGAAGAATATACTTGATACATAATGGTTTACTGATTTTTTGACTATTTAAAAATAGTTAAAATTATAAAATAAGAAGTATATTTAAGTTATGTTATTTTATATTTAATTTTACGTATGTTTCTTATGATGTAATTACTAACAGTAATTGCTCACAGCAATAATAATATAGATATGCAAAAGAACGATGCGTACACAACAACAACAAAATCATTAACTATCGAACAACATTTTTGTTAATGTTAAAAACAATTCTCATTTTAGTATGAATTTTGTTTAACAAAAATAAGTTAGTTATATTGATTGTATTAATAGTATAATATATGCTTAACTATGTTTTTACTTATTTAAGTTGATATAAATATTTATTTAATTATTTAAAACAAAGTCTACAGAAAATACGCATTCAAAAATATAATTCCTGCTTTAGTTTTTCTTTAATTATTTAATAAATTAATTCTAAAATAAGGTTTGAATAATAATATGTTTTATTTGGTAATTGATTTATTAATAACATATAGCATATGTCATTTGTTTGTAACTTAAGTAATAATGTAATGGAATCGAGGTAAAAAGATTCACGCCGCTTTTCTAAGATTAATCTCTACAACTTTTTCAAAATAAAACAATTGTATGTTCTAAAGGACTAATTGAGTTTTTTCCAAAAAAACTAAAACATATGTATTATATTAAGAATCAAATCAACCAATATATTATACTAATACTTGTATTTACAGTACATGTCAATATTATGCCATAGTGCTCTCTAATTATATATATATATATATATATATATATATATATATATATATATATATATATATAACTTTTAGTATTAAATTTTTTTATACCAGTAAAGATTAATTGAATATTAGATATTAGTTCATAAAAGTTTTTTAAAATGTGAAACTTATTAAAAAATGTATTTTAAGTAGAACTTAATCTTAGATAATCAATTTGTAAATAATATTTATATTTACTCATACTATTAAAATATTTTATATTTAATTGATATGAAATATTTAATATATATTTTTATTTAATAATAGGTAATTTGATAGAATCAATAACCTGTTATGATATATTTTGATATCATTTTAAACAATAAATTTTAAATCTAACTTAATTTTATAAAACCAACTTATAAAATAATATTTACATATATTTTATATTATTAAAATATTTTATTTTTAATTGAGATAGAATCTTCAATAATTTTATTTTATTTAATTAAGTTTATTTAGGAAGAATGTTATCCTCCCATTTATAATTATTGGTTACCAAAAAGAGGAAAAATCCATTGATTATTTATAGTAAATTCAAAGTACGAACTTATGCAACAATAATCAACATGTGGTTCCACAACACTTATGTTGCGTTTCATGTGTTAGCAAGACATCTGTGATTCTGGATTTATAGGTTGTAACAACCTCTTTTCCTTTATGAAAACATGGCCATTTAACAAATTATGGTAATTAATAATTGATGTTGGAGTTATGTATGAAACCGTGACTTTAACATCATGAAAAGGTAAATGAACATGGCATGTGAGAATCATAAAAGTGCTAACCATGATTGAGGTTTGATTCAATCATATCCCTTTCTCTATTTTGGTATTTCCTCTTAAACAGATTTCATCTGTTTTAAAATAATCGTCGTTTTGCAAATATTTAAAAAAGAAATTCAAAATAACTTATCTTCTCAAGTTCCAAATAAATTTTTAATCATATTATTTTAGTATGTTTTTAAATTAGTTACTTTCCCCTTTTATTCTTCAAAATAATGCATTTATAGAAAAAACAAAGTTATTTTTGTCAAATTATATTTTTAAAAATCGTACATTTATTGTCATTAGACTGTAGTTACTACGCAATAAACAGAATATTGAATATCTTCCTTACTATTTAAAAAGATATTGCAAGCATAATTATTTTATTGTTTAAAATTCGAAAAACATCAATGATTGAAAATTATTGAAAGTCACGAACTAAAAATGTCAAATAAAAAGTTAAACTTGATTTAAAGCATTCTTTTCATTTCTTATTATTTGTAATTTTTAAGAAGATTTGTATTTTTTTTTTATGTTTCTTTCATTTTAAATTCTAAGATAGTATTAATTGATAAAAAAAATAACGGCAAAGTAAAAACATCAATCAAGTTTTCATTTTGAAAGAAGAAAAATAAATTTTTAGGTCCCTATAACTACTTAATCTCAAATCACTACAAAAAGTGATAAAAGAAAAGTGTAGAAATTATATTTTAGTAATTTATTCAATACGGAGAAAAAAGTAATGGGAAGGTGATTTGTGTTTTAAAATTGCTAATTTGTTCAATACATTGTCTATTTATTAGGATTCTCTTATAACATTTTGTATGCATATTTATTTATTTTTTACACGACCGAATAAGAGGAATTTTTTAAAAAATTCTTCCTATTTAGTATCCTAAAAACTATCTCACATTCTTCTCCTTTATCCTATTTTTTGTCTTATTTTTTTTTCACATATATATATATAGAGGAGCAAGAATGACATTACTCAAGATATAGTTCTGGTAAAGCTATTTCCTTTTAATAAATATTGTAGTGTAATACACTTTTTAATAATATAATTACATAATATAAAATATCCAATAATTAAACTAATAAAATTAAAGTTGCACTTGAGAATTATTAAAAGCGGTAACATTCCCAAATTCACATTATGGCTAAAATTCATATTTTACTCCAATACTAGCATCACTGAATAGTAATAAATTAAAAACACTACACTGGTAAAGCAATGGGAAGAAAAGAAAAACTAATAAGAATAACTCCCCTCTCATTGTCTCTTTAGAAATTCCTCATATTGGTCATGAAAGGGAGGGAGAAAAAAGTGTCTAAGCCCCATTAGTAAGAACTGGGCCAATACCCATAACTTTTTTTAACAACAGAAAAACACAAAAGAAAAGGCCTGACAGGAAAAATAATTAAAACAAAAAGCAAATAGAAGCATAACATATAATCTTTCATTTCATTTCACTATGTGTACACTTTTTTAGGGGTAAACTTCAAGTTGACAACAGTGCAGTTGCATTGCTTAAATAATAATAAAAATGTGCTCGGAATTTAATGCTTAAAATCCATTATTTTTTTAAATGGCCATAAACAACATTGGTTTTTCATTTTATGTAACATTTGTACCTTAAAACCAAATATGAAGTTAATTGGAAGGGCAAAGATGATTTTACGTATGCATCTTGTTCTCTATCTAACAAAAGGTTTGGAATGCGTGGTAACTGAAAGCACAAGACAAAGTAGTTTTATCAGTCTCACCACAGTAATTGATTGATCGATGAGGAAGCACTTTGCAGCTTTTTCAGAACTTCGTTTTAGGACATATGAACAAATTGAGTTTGACTCACCAGTGATATATATACCTTTTATCACTACAAATGTTTTAACTTTCAACCAATACCAAATTTTGAGTTGGCAAAAAGGAAAAGATGAGAGAAAATATTAAGATGGTAGTAGGTGAGATGAATTGTGAAGGTTGTGGTGGTTAAGGATCGATACTTGAAAGGGTATTTCTTAGGGTAGAGCTCCTTATCCAATGCTGGGCCACATAATCCAAACCCACATCACCAACAACAACCATTTCTTAATAATTGAAAATTGCTATTATGTACAACAATTTATTGGACAATCTCTATAGAGAGATATACAAAAGTGACATATATGGAATATAGTAAGTGATTTGAATGAGACATGTAGAAATAAATAAAAAGAAAGACATTATATATTGTTGTGCAAAATGTATGAAGAACGCTCTTATACTCAATTTGTTCCAAATAATAACAAAATATTTGAATAAAATAAATTACCATTAGTTTAAAACAAAATACTCAAAAAAAATATAGATTAAATTAATAAATAAATAAATATACTTAATAAAACTTCAAAAATAAAATATCACAATTTATTTTATCTATTAAAAATAAAAAAAGATAGTACCTGTAATTTAAAATTAAGATTTTATAAATTTGATTATAGTAATAATAAAAAAGAGCTTTGACTGTGACCACTCTCTCCTACCTCTCGTTTTTTACTCTCTCACACCACTCGTTCTCTCGCACTCATATCTTAATTCCCCGCACAACTTAGGTCTCCATTTTTTATTTTTTTTCTAACCAATGTGTAAAAAAGGAGACAATAACAGTAAAGAAAAGGAAAAACTGATTGTGAAAGAAAAAAAAAAAAAAAAAAAAAAAAAAAAAAAAAAAAACAATATAGAAAAAAAAAAAAAAAAAAAAAAAAAAGGAGCAGGTGTGGAGGAGAAACGGAGTAAGCATCACAAAAAAAGTTAGAAAACAAATGAAAGAAAGAGAATAAAAAAGTTTTAGAGACAAAGAAGAAGAGTTTTGTAGCACAAATTTAAGAGGTAACTCTTTTAAGTTCGTCTTCGTGTTACTGTACATCTATAAAGAATATTACATGTAGCATATGTGTTGCTAAATTGTTAAAAGAAATCCTAAGAATAGGATATTAATATTATTGTAAAAATTGTTATAGGGATTATACAATTTTACTGAATAAAGAGTGGGACCTGTGATTAACTTCACTTAACAAATAATGAAAGGTATTGGAGACTGTTGTCTAAGCACACACATCACACGAACTTAGAAGATTTAGCCACGTGCTCGGTGGTCCTGCACCCTTTCAAAAGTCTAGCTATATATGCACCTACATTTTTACAGCTAATATTTTTCTTTTTTATCTATTTTTCTCAATTTAATTCAATCCGTTAAATTATTAATTTTATCAACTTTAAAAGTGTTGTATTTTTTTTCTGCCACGTGTATTCCCATCCATTATGTGTAATTTGTATCCTAAATATTACTTTTATCTTTTTGGTAGTATTAGATATGTGTATTTGTTTAACATTAATTGCATTTTGATAAGTATTTGAGAAGATCGTACATTGATTGAGTACTTTTTTATAATAGTTGTATAATTTTGTTAAAAAAAATATGTTCAAATTAATAAAATCATAAAAATAATATAATATAATAAATAAATATAAGTTTGAGTGTTTACTTTATTATATATTGATCTCAATATTTTTAATAAATAAGAATTATAATAATTAATAATTATAAATATATAAATAATTGTCATAAAATATATTAAATAAGATCTAATAACATCATATTAAAATAAATATGATAAAAATATGTCGGTCTAAGACTTTAAATACGAGTTATTATGATAATTTTTTTAGTAAACATGTTCCATATATATTATAATTTTTTCTCTTGAATTAATTTAATTTAATAAAGAGAGTAAAATTGATTCAAAATAATTTTCAATAAAAGCGAGGTCTTAAACTACGTCTTTTTAATTCATAGATATAGTCTACATGTGGTGTATTTAAATCACAATAATTAAGTCAATTTTTTTGCAATAATATTAAAGATATAATTTATGATTATTCATGCACATTACTCAATTTGATCACTATTAAGCTGACCTTAATAATAGTGCTAAAAAACACTGCCTTAATAAGCGTTGAATCAATATATTTTCAAGTTAAGTTGGAAGATATAAATTTAATTGTGAATTAGAAAATTATTAGTTTAACCTTGTGTATGTTATGAATCAAAGGGATAATTTTATCTGCCCATTTTTTAATACTGTACATTCAGCATTTTTTTTAATTAGAAAACACTTGTAGACTTTCACGGATAAAAAAAAAAAACTTTGATGTTTATATTTTTAGACCAAATTTAAGTTTTAATTCGTATTTTTACAAATTTTTAATTATTATAAACGTAAACAAGAATAGAGTCAATGTCATCCTACGTATTCATTATAGGTCAGCTAAATTTCAACCCACATTAGGCTGATACTTCTGTCTCACCAAATTGATATTTGTAATTAACATTAACAATGAATACAATCATATTAGTTTGAATATGTATTAGGATAATATTAAAATAAAATTTTAAATATTATATTAAAAATTAAAATAGTAATTTAATAAACTATAAACAAAACTCAACTGACGCATAGAAAATGGATAGAATACGATGCAGTGAGATCAATTTTTTAGCAAAAGTATTTTCTTATACAAAACTGAACTTTTTATTTAAAGAGGATCAGAAAAGTATTTTAAGCAAAACGCGCTTTCTATATTTTTTAATTCAATTTTTTAAAATCTGATGTGCTTGTAAGTGATATTTTACTCCACAAAAGACAGAACAGCTTACTTAATCTAAGTATGAACAACGCAACAAAATCTAGATTTCTCCGATACTTAAGCAAAAGTGGGACAAAGCGCCAAACAAAATCACCTCTTACTATAATAATTATTGTATCATAGTATAATGCTTCCATACATAGTTTCACAGTACACATATAATTTAATCTCACTTTGATTTCTCCAAGTAAATTTTTTCTTAAACATTAACGTAAACAAACATCGTGAAATTTAAATTAATTATATATGAAATTTTATAATTTTTTTAATACCTAAAATGTCCCTTATTAAAATAATCTTATGATATACCATTCATACAATAACTATTAGAAATAGGAAAGTCCACACTGGAACTGCCATATCACGGGTGAAGAAGTGAATCCAAGATCTAAACAAGCTGCAAAATATTTCTTAATCATTGTGATTACTATAAATCAAGTAGAAAACTCACTCCCCCTGCAACATGTGATGTAATGTTATGATTTAAAAAAAGGTATTTGCATAATATGTTGAAAGAAAAAATAAAAGGTAGTCTGAGAAGAACCTTATCTGTAACATTTGGAGTGCAAGCTTCTCTTGGTGGTCTTTAAGGGACCAAAAACAAATTTCATCCACTCGTAACACACCCCTATCGGTTTTAGAAAAGCCAAGAAAATTTGTATCCACCAACCCCTATTTTACACCAGTCTCTCATACTCTGATATACTATACCTGCTCTTCCCACAGTGTCTCAGGTGGAGACACACGCAGACTCATTTCAACCCACTTCCCAAGTTCCCACCTTTCCCCATTTTTCTACTCTGTATTGGTGAGTTTCTCTGCGTCATTGCGTTCAAACTCTTTTCTGAGGGGCAAAAGCGTAAAGGGTCACATATTTAGTATTTATTTATTTTTTCTCTGTGCCTGTGATTCTGTTTTTGTTCATGCTAGCTTTTTGATACAGTGGTCACGAGATTTTTTGCTCTGGAATAATCCCTTAGTAAAGTTTCACTCATCATCGCATTCCCATCACCATTTTTTTTATCATTACTTCAAAGGTATTTTTTTTTTTTGTAAATTATGAAAATGTATGAGGCTTGAAAAGCCAGGTTTGGTGAGTGCTGAACAACTGCAGAATGTGATCTCTACTGCTCTTTCATCAAATCCCAGATTTTGTTTTTGGTCAAGTAATTACAATGCTTATGTTATAAATGAAGAAGATAAAAAATAAAAAATAAAAAAACGTGGTTTGTTTTATTATTTGGTGATGTTTTTGCAGACCTGGTTGGTTTACAAGGAGTTTGCTTCAAATTGTTGTTTCACACACGTGGCTTTATTTATCAGCTTAACTCACTTTTTCGTCATTGTATGTATGACTTCTAACGATTAAAAAGGTTGCCATTTTCTATTCAAGCAAATTGAATTTTCATATTATGCACTACCAAAGCGGGGAATTTTTAATTCCCATAGTGTTTACTTCTTAAACTAGCCGACAAGGATAAGGTGAAGTAGCAGTGAAAGATGGGCCACTATAATGGTTCAGAGGGTATTCAGGATTTGATTTAAGACTAAGATTGGTCCTGTGGTAACGATGGATAAATGCTGATCTAAGTCTGAAGTCCAAATCAAATTTTTAGTCAATTATACTCTCTTCTACATTGGTTAGATAAACATATTTAATTCATATCATCTGATATTATGCAAGTCCCATCTTATAGCGTGTGACGGTGACTCAGATTGGAATGTCATGTTTTCGAATAGAAATTTATTTAATTTTCAGTATGATCTTAAGTAGTCATCATTTGGGTATGGTTGATGTAGATAAATGTCACTTTCTAGATTATAATGCTCTTTGGTGATTTATCACAATGATTGTATGTAGCCCACGTTGATTCTTTTCCCTCTGGGAGGGGAAGGTTTTATGATTTGGCAATTTTTCACACGCTGAAGTTAGTTTTAAGAAGGATTGATTCATTTACATTAGAATGATTTTATGGTTGGCTTCATTAGTCATCATTTGTTAGTGGTTGCAGAATAGCTGACAAACGTTATGCATTAAATTATAATTCTGTGTAGTATACTTTTTATTTAATATTAGACAGAAAATTGTATCATGTATTCTAATTTGATTCATTTTCTGTCTGGGGGTTCTCATCATTTTCAGAGCTGAACTGCATAACATGGCACAGATTTTGGCTCCCTCTACACAATGGCAGATGAGAATCACAAAGTCCTCTCCTCATGCAAGTCCCATTACATCAAACACGTGGAGTTCTTTATTGATGAAACAAAATAAGAAAACCAGTTCTGCTAAATTTAGAGTAATGGCAGTTAAGTCTGACAATAGCACCATCAACAGGCTGGAGGGTCTACTTAATTTGGATATCACTCCATTCACGGACAAGATAATTGCTGAGTACATTTGGTATTCACTTTATTCTGCCTTTGAATGTCATACTTCATCGAATATAAGGACAAACTTCTCTACACTTCTAATACCAAAAAAATTAAAATTTAAGGACTTAATCATGTTTAGTCTCTTAAATTTGAGGGGAATCCGGATTTAGTCTTTTAAAATTAAAAAAAAAAAAATATTTAGCCCCTCAAGTTTGAAGAAAAAACAATCTTACTCCCTCAACACTGAAATTGAGAGATTAAAATGATTTTTTCCAAAACCAAATTCTTCCTAAATTTCAAGGATTAGTCAATGATTCAGCCAAAACGAAACAAACTTATCAGAAAGTCAAAAAATTAGCTTACACATGCATTAATGTGTATTTTTTTTCTCGTATATATTATTTTTAAGTTAATTTTAATTTATGCATAAACTAATTTTAGTTTATGGAGAAAGTTATTTCATTTTTGTCTCTTAGAAGTGTTTATAGAGAAGTTTGTTGAAGCATATCCTAAGTATTTCATGGTTGACAATGCCAGGTAATTAAAACTGATTTTTTGTATTTTGAAACAGGATTGGGGGGACAGGAATTGATGTGCGCAGTAAATCAAGAGTATGTTATTTATAATGTTATAAACAGGATAAGAGAAATTAGTGTTACCATTGTCATTTGAATTATTTAATGATACTCATGATAACCCTATACTTCATTTTTTTAGACAATATCAAGGCCTGTTGAAGATCCCTCTGAGCTTCCTAAATGGAACTATGATGGATCTAGTACTGGACAGGCACCCGGTGAAGATAGTGAAGTAATCCTATAGTAAGAATTTTGGCACTCATCCTTCTGTTAATCTTGCTAACTCTACGACATTGCAATCTTAATTTGAATCTGTTTTTTATCTTAGTCCTCAGGCAATTTTCAAAGATCCTTTCCGTGGTGGTAACAATATTTTGGTAAGGAATGTTATGTTCGAATGATGTCTCATGCCATGTTGGTTCAAATTAAAACACAGATATTATCAAGTTAACCTGATATTTGTTTTGCAAAGGTCATTTGTGATTCTTACACACCTGCTGGTGAACCTATCCCTACAAACAAGCGCCACAGAGCTGCTGAAGTTTTCAGTAACCCGAAGGTCATTGCTGAAGTTCCATGGTATATATATTTCTTCTTATCTTTACACATAAAATAATTTATTTATTTGTTTTTTTTCGGTTCAGTGTTAATACCAACTATTGTTGAATAGTGTGATATGATAGATAATGAGTAATAATGTCAATTAAAATTCTGACCTGTTTGGCATTTCTTATCTTGATGCCTAACCTTAATAACTAGCTTTTGAGATTGGGTTTACGGAGCGCTTGGGTACTTAATACTGTGATATATGCACAACTTCTATGCATGATGGTTTATGACCTAAAATAAAAATAGATAACGACTTAACGAGCAATAGTGGCAGCTAAAATTCTGACAAGTTTGATATTTCTTCTGATGCATGACCAAATCATGACTGACCTTTTTCCTTCATTTGATTATAGTACGCTTACTGTAGAAGATAACTGAACTTTGGTCTTGAATTACAATCTTAACAGATAAGGTGCTAATGTTGTATGTTGATTTTTCAAAGGTATGGAATAGAACAAGAGTACACCTTACTTCAAACAAATGTGAAATGGCCTTTAGGTTGGCCTGTTGGTGGCTATCCTGGTCCTCAGGTAATGTCACTTCTTTTATTTCTTCTGGCTTTTATTCACATTTCCCAGGGTGGCGGGCTCCGAGGGCCTTCAGAAATTCAGTTTTTGGGTGTTTCTTACTTATATGTAGTTCAATTTGTTCATTTTTACATCATACGAAACTGTCACTCATACTGATCTCCTACTCCATGCAATATGTCACTTTCATTACGAGGATTTAGTTATTTTTTTCATATTTCAGGGTCCTTATTATTGCAGTGCTGGGGCAGATAAATCATTTGGACGTGATATATCTGATGCTCATTACAAGGCTTGCTTATATGCTGGAATTAACATCAGTGGCACCAATGGGGAGGTTATGCCTGGGCAGGTACATCTCTTGCATTTCCCTTAGTTTTTAAGTCCAATGAATGTCTCATCAGTTTTTCTCATTATTTCTTCTATACACATTGCAGTGGGAGTACCAAGTTGGCCCTAGTGTAGGTATTGAGGCTGGTGATCATATCTGGGCATCAAGGTACATCCTCGAGGTAATTCACTTTGCCTACCTTTACACACACACTATTGGACCATTTGACACAAAGGTTAAACTCTTGAAAGAACCAATTCCTAAAGAATGTTGCAGTATCTTAATTCTGTGGAGGCTTTTGGTTCAATATGATGTCAAAGGTTTTGGCTTTTGTATGGTTCTTGTTCATGTTCAGGTGAATTTAAGAATTGACTCTTTGCGCGAGGCTTGATACATTGTCATTATTTGTGTGGGTACCTGAGAATTGCTCATTGTGCTTGCAGTTATGCATTATTTTCAATGGACAATTATTGCCCATAAATCTTCTTTTAAACTCTTTCATCTTTTAGAGGCAGATAAGTATGGTCAAAGAAAACCCTGAATTATTATATTTTCCCATCTGTATTCTTGTACAATTCTTAGATCTCTGAAGTTTGATGGCAGGTGAAAGGTTCATGCCGTTGCTTGTAACTGAAAATTATTGATTGTCCCCTATAAACAATACTTTGTGCTTATTCTCTTGTCCCTTATCCAATTTTGTATCTTCTAATTAAAATGTTACATTTTGGTATGACCTGACAGAGAATTACTGAACAAGCTGGTGTTGTGCTCTCTCTTGATCCAAAACCCATAGAGGTACCGTAAGGTTTTAATTGACAGTATTGATCATCCTATCTTAATTGTACTAATTGTTTTGGTGAACATAGGGTGACTGGAATGGTGCAGGATGCCACACCAATTACAGGTTTGTGCCCATGCCTCTTCGCTTGTGTCTTTTTTATTTACTAAATTACTAAGTTGGTTAAACACATTTGTCTTTTAGTACAAAGAGCATGAGGGAAGATGGAGGCTTTGAGGTAATAAAGAAGGCTATTTTAAATCTATCACTTCGCCACAAGGAGCACATTAGTGCATATGGAGAAGGAAATGAAAGAAGGTTGACAGGAAAGCATGAGACAGCAAGCATCAACACATTTTCTTGGGTATGTTTTCAAAGTTGCCAATTCCTATTAGTGTTAAGGACACGATAATCAAGCATGAAGTTTTTCTTCTTGTGTTAAAGATACTAATAAAATTGAACTTGCAGGGAGTTGCTAATCGTGGTTGCTCAATCCGTGTGGGAAGAGACACAGAGAAGAATGGCAAAGGTAGGTCATTCACAACAATTTTATGGTCACTAGATGAATAGACAGTAGAAACATTTAGACTAGTAATTCTTTATTATCTTATTATAGTATCTAAAATTGTTAAATATTACTGTAGATTAATTATTAACCTTGGCAATCCTCTTGATCATAGGTTACTTGGAGGACAGGCGCCCTGCTTCAAACATGGATCCATATGTTGTGACATCATTACTTGCAGAGACTACACTATTGTGGGAGCCAACTCTGGAGGCTGAAGCTCTTGCAGCTCAGAAGTTAGCATTGAAGGTCTAAATTTATTGATTGATGGCATTCTGGATGGAACCTGTAGTTTGTAAGGAGCTGGAAAGCTCTCGCACTTTCCTTTTACATCATTACTTGTTTGGACCAAAGAGGTTGCCATGCCCAGTTATAATGGTTGTCATATGAAGTTCACAATGTGTATCTGAAGTTTGGTTGGTACTATTTGCTTCAGGACAAATTTTCATTTATGCTTGGCCACATTCAGCGTCCCCACATAATTTCTTTGCCTAGAAATAACTGAGCTTGTATAGCTCAGAATTGCAGGCATTCGATTTTTCTTACATTGCAACTGTTTCCTCGGAGGGAAGACTTAGCTCAATTAAAATATTGAGAACCTTGTAAAGAACATGGAACATTAATCAGACATTGTGTGAAAGGATTTATTGACCCTTTCGTGAGTCAAACCGGAAAGTGGTGCGAGAGATTACAAGCCATCGTTTGTGTGTGCATGTTAATGGTGATGGAAAAGAACCGTGTCATTTTCAGTGAGCCTGCCTTGTGAGCTACATATCAGTGATATTATACTATCCACACATTAACAATATTTATCGTATTTATCAGTAAAAATAAATCAGATTAGTTGATAACGAAGACGTATAAAGTGTACAGATGTAAGAAATTGAATGAATTGATCGGTATCAATTAACAAACCGTGCTAGATTTTTTAAGAAAAAGTGTGTGGCCTTAACTATAGTTAGCTTCTGTTAGTTACCTGTTTTTGTCCTCCTTGTCCATATCTAGTTATTCTTCAATCAAGAAGGAATCAAGCCATTGTTGATCGTTTACTTCTCTCGCTCTATCATACTGTCTAACTCATCTTTCAGGATTCAATTATCTTTTGTATGAATATATTTGTTATGATATCATAGCTCTTCAACCAGAAGCTCTAAGGTGCATTCAACTATTATTCATGTTAATGGCTCTCGGTGCTATGAACAAAATTGGGTTTGTTGATGGAAGTATGTCAACACCAAAATTAAGATATGGTGTAACCAACATGGCTTCAATGCGACAACATGGTCATTTCATAACTTGTTCACTTGATTTTTTTTCTCGATTATTAACAGTAATGAATGTTATTTTTGAAATAATTTTCTTAAAATAATCTCATTTTTCTCAATAAAATATTACATTAATCTGCTATAAATAAAAAATAATTTAATTTACTTAAAGATAAATTAGGAATAAAATAATTAATGTCATTAAAAATTGAGAACAGTAACAAATTTAAAATATTTTGAAGACTAAAACTGTCACTCTGTAATCACTTTGGAATGGAAATAGTAAAACAGATATTAAGTAAATTACTAGGTTGAGTTTAGTAGAAAAAAAGGTTAATCTGGCAGTAAAAATGTTCTCCAAATAAGATTCTTTTGGGAGAAAAAAAGAAAAGAAAGAAATAAATATTAAAATTTATTTGTTAATTCCTCCAAGTTAGATGATAATAAGAAGTTTCAATCTTTATCTACATTGAGGATTGTTCATAGTTTCCATTTTCATGACAGTGAACACGAAGCAGAGAGAGCTAACTTGTTATCAATCTTTGAACCAGTGGACCCAATTCTGAAACATCGCATGATTACAACGCCACGGAGATTACAGCAAAGTCACAGAGTCTGTGAGGCAATTCAAACCCGAATTGCCTCTCACCTCACCCACCCATGAACTGTAACCATGCCACCCTCATTTCGGTCTCTCCCGCGCCACCAAGTTCCCTGCTTTTCCCAAAACGCCTTTCCGCAAACCTCACGCCGAAGCAAACCCTTTTGGCCAGGAACGTCAGACTCAGAGTCAGAGCAAGCGCTTCAAAGGGGGATGGTAATGCTCAGGCAGCCAATTGGTTCCATTGGGTCCCCGTAGGTTCTTTCGCCGCCGACAAAGTTTTCAGGTTGATCGCCGGCGCCACCGCCAGTCCCATTGGCCAGTTTGTTGCGTACCCCACCACGTTTCTTCACTCTGTCGACCCTCGAGTCAAATTGGTCAGTCGTGTAATATCAATTTATGATTTTTTTTTTATGTTTGGCCACTTAAAGCTTGTGTTTTTATCTATTATGCTCTCTGCTGAGTTTTGATTATTAAGGAATAAATGAACAATTTGGTCTCCATCCTCTTTGTTACATAGTCTTCCTCATACTTATAAAATTATATAAGGAGTCTCTACAATGCTAGTAATCATGTCGCAGAACTTTTTAAGTATTCAAAAATTCTTCAAATTAGTCTCTTATATAAAATAATCAACCGAGGAACTAAATTGATAGATATTAAATATTTTAGAGACTACTTATATAATTTCATTAGTTTTTAAGAACTATTCAGGAGAAAATGTCATACCTAGGGACTAAATTGATGATTTATTCCATAGTAGGTCTTCACTGTCGAGTCTTTTAGTTTTGGGTTTGCAGTATTTGTTGTGTGAGAATGTGAGAATGAAATAGTGATTTTATTTTCTGTCATATGAAATTGAGTAACCCCAAGTAATTTCAAGTTAAAAAATATACAAACTTGTGATGACTTTCATCATCATCATCATCATCATCATCGTTTTAGCAGAGAAATTGGTGAATTCAATATGTGAGCTGAGAGTTAAGTGAGAGTGTTATTCCGCATAATATAAATATTATAAGTCTATGTTTGCTTCCCATTTGGCCTCTTCTAGCTTAAGTTTTTTCAATAAACTTACTATAATTATATGTTTAGTTTTCCTTAAACTTTGTTTGTACATTTATATTTGGTGTGAAGCCGTGTTTCCATTAAAAGCAATACCAAGGTTGCTTTTGAAAACTCAGTTTGCAAAATAAAATGCATTCAACCTTATGTGCACCAAGTCTGTTGTAACCTAGGTTTGGTTGGTTTCTGCTGACTGTACTTTTGTGATAGTCCTTGATAAAGAGAAATGCAACAACAAACCGGTAATTAAAACATAAGAATAAATCATTGGGTGAGCCAATTTTGTGTTTTTTTTTTCAAATTCTAAAGCACCATCTGCTTATTGATCAGCTATCCAATTCGACTGCTGTGAGCATATTTGACTGGTAGTGAAGTTGCTTGTGATACATGTTTGATTACTTTCACTTTGTGGTGCTTGACGTCAGAGTTCTTATCAGCTATAAATTCCGATGGATATTTTGACAGTTGTTAATACATTCATTGTGTAGCTGGAATGTTTGAATTGTTTGTTTTGGCTACTTGGTTTATGTTTTTTCGTGACCAATCAGTCTGACTTCACAGGTATGGCTTTTAGCTCTGGTTGTTCTACCTGCAAGGTCTCACATAGTTATGCGATTTGGATTGGTGATATTCCTGACTTTGCTTTCAATGTGGGTTCTACCAAGAAACTCTTGGACGGTAAATAATTTTTAATCCTTGATTTATCTGGCACAGGAAGTGGGACCATATTCATGTAATTGCTTAATTATAGTTTGTTCTTGATCATTAATTAGGGGGCTGTTGTGATTAATAGTCCAAGCGTGTTTGATCTGTCAGTTAAAGCTTTGCATTGTGTTTCATTTGATGTTCACTATTTTTTTTAATATCTTTTTCCTCTCCCCTCTATTCAAAACTAAGCTCATGGCATTTTTCATTCTTAATGCTTATCTATGATTTGCGCTAGCTCGTACCATATCATAAATAAGTTGGATTTTTCTTTATGTTGTGTCAATCTATTTGGTTTGGCTATTTTTTCAGCTGTTTTTTTTTTCTTTTTTTTTTTTATCTTGAGGTGATGTGTTGATTGGAGAAATTTCCTGATAATTTCATTTGTAGGATCAACTGGGAAGAGTTTATTTGCTATCTGGATTATTATTCATAACATTAGGGCTGGGTTCAGATGGTGTACCTGCACTTGTTCAGTTGAGAACACCACCACCTGCAATGATGGGGCTTCCTAATCTTCCTGTATCTTTAACAGGTTATGCATATACAATCACAAAGTTAGGTCCATTAACCTTTACCCGAAAAGGCCTATCTGTGGCAAGCACTGTTGCATGTTTGACTTTTACTGTAAGTTGCTCTCTGTATTTATTTCATTTACTGATGTCTTTGGACATTTAATAGAACCATTACCATATCTTGTAAGCTTCCTAAAACAACAGAAATTTTATGATTCTTTCTGAGAATTTGGTCCACATTTTTTTGGAAGGTATTTCAAAGTGCAAGTCTCTGCCTCACAACTACAACCCCCGAACAACTAGCGTTTGCATTGCGATGGTTTATGCTCCCTCTGAAATACATAGGTGTTTCTGTGTCAGAAATTGTGCTTACACTTTTACTGTCACTAAGGTTTATCAGTCTCGTTTTTGATGAGGTAGGAGATTAAGGGATTTTACATACAGCCTTATGAATTTGATAAACATAATTTTCATCTAAATTTGATAAATATACAGTTTTTTTTAATTGTTTCAGAGTTATATGCTTCCATGATTACTAAAATGACCATGCAAAGGCACATGAAGTGTGGTGTTGTTCCGATAGATATTGCTGATTACTGATGAAGTCTATTTTTTGTTGTTTTAACTAATGTTGATGATTGTTTACTAGCGTGCGATGTATTGGGAGGTGCGATAAGAAAGACATAGAAACCAAACTTATGGATATTATAGGAAAGTAAACAGTGAAGTAAAAGATATCTTCCTGATTTCTACAATTTTGGAGTACATCGAAACAGGAATGAAACATTGTCTTTTTTAATAAATTTTTTAGTCGTTGCTTATGATTGTGTTAGATTTAGCAAAGGTAATATTAGCAATTTAAGATAATATACGGGGAAGGTAGGCCTAGATATTAGCCAAGTACAACACACAAGTAGATAATAATAGTAAATATGTGAATCAACAAAATTCTTTGACAAATGGAAGTAAAATTGGACAGTTCCTCAACAACTTCAATCGACAGTTATAACCCAATTCAACTGTTAAGCTTTATCCATTCATTTTCCTTTTTCTGTACTCATTAAAATCCATAATTTCATATTGTTTTGTTGCAGGTTCGGAACATTGCTTTGGGGATTGTATCCCGTAGGATAAATTGGAAGCAGCTGACTGTTATGGAGACCATTGATAGTAAGTAAATATTGCAAAAATTATTGTTCTTTTTTATAATCATTTCTCGACTTTCCAGCTAACTAGGTGATGGATATTATTTGGATTTTGCATAAAATTCATTCAGATTCTTTAGAAGAAAAAGTGTTAACTGGCACCAAATTACAGAAATGATCACAATGTCTTGCTATCCCAGAGTGTGGACACCCAAAGATTATCTTTGTCCAAAAAACTGCCTAACACCACTCCTCCCTGTCTCCCAACGCTACCAAAGCATTAAAAACTTAAAATATGACTGCATAATTTGGTTATGTAACTGTCCTAAATGACTGTTTATTTGCATAATTAAATATGTAATTTTCCTACAGTCCTACATAAAGCCTCATGGTTGAGCCTCAATTCTACACCCTCTACAGGAATATACTTTCCAAACAGGAGTATAAGTTCTGTTTGATGTGTAATCTGAGCTTTAGAAATTGATACTGTGAAGTGCTTATCCTAACACATTTGTTCGATGTATATTGATTATAAGGATGATTAGACTGGTAATCGCCATCTTTAGCTATGCCTATTCATGAACTATATTTACTTTTCTTTACATTTTCATGTTCTGCGGCATGGACCTTATACTCATAGTTATTCATTACATTTGTCCCAACATTTTGTTATATTAAAATGACTGTATTGAAAAAATTGTAAATATTTGCATTGATACATGAATTGCTACAGTTACCTTATATGACATGTTAGTGTAATGAACTATGCCTGTCTGATCCTGATCACAATAACGAATGCCAGTATAATAATCTTATTGAACGTTTTTCATCCGTAATGCTATCAGGTACATGTACCTCCTTCTAAATGACAAAGAATGAAAAGAAAATAGGAATTGTTTTTGCATGCAGTTTAATTAGGATATTATATTATGCGGTAGATAGTTTGTACTGGAAACTTAGTTCTACAATGGACAAACTATTCTCATTTAGGTTAATGTTTAATGGGTTTACATTAGCCTTAAAGCTTTTACTTGAAGATATTTCTTCATTGTTATTGATTCTTTTGTTTTCCCTTATATGACTTTGCAGTTTTTTTTAACTACTTCCGGCGCATCTTCAAAAATATTTTCAATCATGCAGAGCAAATTTCTCAGGTTTATCTTAAACTTAGTCTTCTGCTTTGTCTAGGTTTCTTTGAAATTCTTCGACTTTATCATATTTGCAGCTCATTCCTGATCTGTTGAATAATGAGATGAATTTGTTTCAAATTCATAAACCATTTTGAAGGTTTTTCAGATTCAAGCTTTCACTGTTGTTACTTTCAGTTCCCACATATGAAAAGTGAAACAGTTAGAAATGTGTTCTTTTGTTTATTTCATAGTTTGAACTATACGTTGATTTCATTAACAATGCTGAGTTCAGAAAATATATACTTTTATGAAATTAGTGTAGCATGTTACTGTACTGAATATCCCTGGACATCTTGTAAACTGACCTGTCCATATTAATCTGTTGTTATGATTTATTCATCATAAATAATTGGAAGGTTGTGTTCTGATAATTTAACATAAAATACTGCAGGCTATGATAGTAAGAGGTTTTAAAGGGGACAGTGGAAGTCATAAAATATACTTTTTGTCAGAATCATGTTTTGGGATTGTAGATGGTATATGCTTGCTGTTCTTGACAGTTGTGGTGGGAGTTGCTCTCCTGTCTGAGTACTACCTTGTCTAACAATATATGCCACTCCTTCTGTAAGAGCATTCTGTAATGATGTTACGTATTTTCATCATTCAGTTAATTTGTCATCTTTCTATTTGCATGTGAAAAATTAGTATCACGTGTGTATTATGTTCAAGGGCAAGGGGATTTCATCAGATTGGAAAAGGGGACCTTAAAAGACGGAAAGATAAACTAGGAAATGTGGATGGTTTGACACTTTTGATTTGTTTCAATTCAAAGCTTTTTATAAAGGTTCAAGCAGTATTTTCATGCATGACTCTTAATGTCAATGGGCTAAATTTCTATAAGCATTTCTATATGAAAATGAAAAGGAAATATGAAATAATGTTTCTTCTACAAGTTAAAAAACATCTTTTATAAAAATTTATGTAAGGGAACTTTTACAAATTAATTTACACATCAAACTGAATTTAACTGAAGTTGAAATTCATCTGAATTGACCGAAAATATAAAGTCTAAATTTTAAAATGGCAAAATTGATTTATGTAGAGAGTCTAGTGTATTAATGAGATCATATATTTTTCTATTTCATATTTTTTTTCTCTTATTCTCAATATTGTTGTGATTAATGTTTCATTGTTATAATATATTCAGAATTTATTATAAACTATAAAATTGAAAATATATATTTTTGGAACATGTCATTCGAAAAAGGAATTTAGATTTTATAATTTTGAAATGTATCAAAATATATATTCTGAAATATAGTTTTGAATTGAGTATCAAATATATTCTAAAATGTAATTTTAAATTGAATATAAGATATTATGAAAAAGATAAGTTGGTTATTTTTAATATTATCATGCTAAGAGAAGGAATTGCTATAAAGAAAAAAAATCCAATTATTCCAATTAAGTTGAAGATTCATATATCTAACGGAAGTATTCTTTGTATTGTGAGACACTGCTAAAATCTTATATAAATTTAAAAGTTGAAAATGAATTTAAAAACACATAATAGTCTCTTTTTTTCTTATAATAGTCTCTTTATTATATAATATTTAATACAAAATGTTTGTTATATAATTACAAAGGTATAATAGAAATAAAGTTATTAAAATTAATCATCAACTTTGATTTTATCTATTTTGGAATGACATATTTCTTTTTGAGCTTTCAACTTCTTAAGTTAAATAGAAGTGAATAATTATAATACATTATTACGATATTCAGTCAAAGCCTACATTGGAAAAACACTTCTATACAATGCATAATGAGTCAAACAATTTCTTTTGTATGCTCCCAAGGCTTCCTGTCACAATTAAGTCACACACAAACAAGAAGCAATTTTAGTACTATGATATAAGATCATACATAACTAAAAGTCATAATTTAAAGGATAGAGATTTAAGAGATACTTGTTGGGGCCAATCGCCATCTTCTAATTGAGAATTGATGATTAACTTTGCAGCACCATGAAGGGGAGTTGGATCTCTCTCAGCCTACATGCAAAATTTAGAAAAAGAGTAAGAAGAACACTTAGTTTGGATACAATAATAAATCATAGATGTTGAAATCCAAGATACAATAAAATGGAGCCTTAGTCTATCACACAAGTGTACATGAGGAGAGTAACTGACCAGCAAGAATCAAAGCCATTAGAGCCCAAGCTGTTTGAGTAACATTTGATCGATTCCCTTCAAGAGGCACGTAGGTCTTTGTTGCATATGCATTCATTAATATCTATAAGTAATGATGACATTTAAGCTAATGAAAATTGTAATCACAAATAACCATTTAATTACAAACCTTCATTGGACATGAAAGAAAACTTTCTCCCCACCCACCATCCTCATTTTGTATTGAAAGTAGAAACTTTACAGCTTTACGAATGCTAACACAATCAGTGTAAGACTTTCCAGTAGCAACTAAACCTCCAAGTGCAAACCATGAACTGTAAGTGAAGCAAACTCCCCAGTTCCCATGCCAAGTTCCATTTGGTAATTGTTCATCTTCAATGAATTGTGTTGCTTTGACAATGAAATTCTCTATCTCTTCCCTTCTATGCTTTGGATATAGTCTTTTGAACAACACTAAAGCTTGGATTGTTGCTCCAGTACACTCAACATACTCATGCTCAATTACTATGTCAGCAACAAATTCCACAGGATTCAGATACTACAATTTAATAAAAAAAAATTATCACATGTACAATAGTTAACAAATTTATACATATTATACAAATCATTAATTCAAACTTACTTCCAACCACTTTTTAGCTCTTGCTGGCTCCCATACAGTTATACCTCCATTTTTACTCTGTAGTAAGGAAACTTGTAGTTCAATAAAAAAAATTATATATCACAAACTTAAATGTATAAAAACTTCAATAAAATAAAATCATAAAAAAATTTACCGAAAACGTGTACATAATAAAAAGTAATTAAAGTTTAAAAAGCAATTGGATCACTCGTGCTTTTTGAAACATTTTTAAGTTTCCATTTCCACACAAACTAAGATAATAGACCATCGATTACGAAATTAATCATACAAAATTGAACAGTATGTTGCCACAAATTTTATAATACTCACCTGAAGTGACAATATAAAATTGACTGAATCATATAATCTTTCAGGTTCCAATTTTTCTCCCACAATCTCTTCTGGCAACATGGATAAAAGTAAACAACACTGAAATATGGATGATAGTTAGTTAAAAATATATAATATTTATATGTTGTTATACATTAAGTTATTTAACAAATTAAAATGTTTTGTAAGCTAAATAGTTAAATACCTTCAAACATGCTGCAGTGCCATCAGAAATTTGTAATGCATGGTCTCTGTCAGCAAGGGTCCATGACCCTTTAGAAATGTGATGAAACATACTTTTAAAATTTCCTGGACGATTTTCTAGTACCTATAATATTACAATATCAATGCATTATTGCCTAATAACTAATGAATATATAGTTATGAATATATTGAACATTAATTAAAATTGGTGTTTCTTAATAGGAGATTTTTTTTTTTTTTTATAAGAAGCAAAATTGTAATTTATCATATACTCACCTGAGATTTTTTGATAAAGTCGTGTGCTTTTGCCAGTGTGGGACCAAAATCATCAATTAGGTTAGTAGCAAGCAAAGCTTGAACAATGAAACCGGCATCCCATGTTTGTGTACTAAGTCCCTACGTTATATAGACAATTGCATTAATTAAGTTATCAGTTATCATGTTTAACGGTTGGTTATCGTATTAGTAGAGATTATAAAGAAGATGATATTATAATTGACTTGTATTTAGATATTAGATTGCTCTGGTGAAAAAGGAAAATGACAATACATGTAGTATTATACCTGTATAGACATTCCATCTTCTGAAAGCCATAAATAATCTGGAATCCTTGCAACATGCTTTTTAAAAGCATCTCCATTTCGATCTTCTATCCAACATGCAAGCATAGATACAGCCTATAAAACAAAAATATGATAGAGGTGTATTTGAATGCAGTCTCTTTGTAGAGAAAAACTAAAAATTCTAATTGATCATACAATTTAAAAATAATATATATGCTCTAAAATTACGATTACCTTGTTTACACACCTACCATTTATATATCGAGTATTTTTATCTTCATAATGAATATGCTTCATTGTTATTTCAAGTGCTTTTTTTCTAATCAACTTATTGAAAGGCCATTGTGTAAGAATTGACTCAGTCAATAAATAAGCACAATCCCATATGTGATCCTGTATCCAATGACGTGGATAATAGAGATCTTCCTGTCATGTAGATAAAATATACAATAATATTTTTTATCATAAAGTTTACACATACAATATATGTTAATGATTTTCTTTTATAAAACTTAAATATTTTTTTTTAAATTTAGCTTAAATTAATTATGTACGCTTTTTAAAATTTAATAAAAAAATTATAATATTTGTGAATTTAATTAATGACAAAATATTTGTAACCTTTGCACATTTGTGACGTGTTTTCTTCCAAATACTTTCATCATACGGTTGAGTAAAGAGTTCTTCTCTCAAAACAGTGATTAATGGTGTGACTGGACACACAAATCTTTTTCCATATATATATGACATCGACATATATACAGATCGACAATAATACAACATTTTAGCTGCATTATTTCAAATGAGAATAAGATACAATAATACTTAATTTAATAATGATTTAGTCATACTTCTTAAATAGAAAAAAAAAATTATTTAACCAGGATGCATGGGAAGAAAAGTAGGAAGTATCCAAAATTCAGGAGGCATTGGGTTGCATCCACTCCAATCAACTATACCCAGTACCTGAAAAAAATATTATAATTTAAATATCTAACATACTTACATTTATGAGTGTTTAAATTATATATAAAAAAGCATCCATACCGAAAGCCAAAATTTTCCCCATGAAGGCACAAGTGTTATGCCACCATGATCATGAATCCACTTTCTGGCCTTTGCACAAGCATTGTTCTGACCTCCATTGGCTCCTTCTCCAAGAATTCTCATACTCACATAATTCAGTGTGGTACCATACATGGTGCTAGGCCCCTCTATGTGTAATCCCCACCCTCCATCTTCGTTCTTCACATCAAACCACTTATTAGTATTCATTTTTTATTGTTCTATTTTTTCCAAATTTCATTAAAATGATAGAAAGTATATGTAAATTTAGTTTGTTGAAATTTAACGTGTACCTGATGATTATATAAGTAACGGAGAATTTCTTTACGATATTCTTCGGGAAATATAGAATGAAGATGTCCTGTACTGTAGACGGAAATGATCTGCAACGTTTGAGGTATTTAGCAAGGTAATGTTATACTTACAATTTTCTATATTTCAACTTGTTAGATTACCAAATCCTGAATTGATTGAAATAGTATACAAGTTTGATTTGAGTTTTTCATTAAAATTTCATAATTATGTTTTTAAACTTAATAAGCAATTTAAAATAAATCTTAATATTAAAAAGCATATATGATATATTTTAAATAAGTTGAACTTACCATGATAGGAATGAAAAAGTGGGAACCCGCACCGTGAGCAGGCCAATGACCATCACTAGTTTGCAGTGCAGACAGATAATGAGAGGCTCTCTTTAGGGTTAGAGTGGCCTTCTCCCATGTAATTTTTTCATCATCTTCTATCTTCACTTTGCTTATTATTTGTTTGAATTTCTTTTCCCTCAAAATCTGTACAAAAATGGAAATTATAGCTATATTATTTATTTCTTTAATATCTTTCCATTTCGAAACGCCACACAATAATATTCATTTTAGTATTTTCGTAATGACAATAAAGAAAAAAAAAAAAAAAAAAAAAAAAAACAGGTTTGACATGCTTATCCAACCACAAATTTCATATAAAATATTTAGTTGATTTTGATAATTATTATCTTAAAAGTCATATTAATAATTATTTATTTTTAATTCTATAAAATGAATTTTTCTTTTACCTTTTATATTTTAAAAGCATCTTTTTAAGTTATTGTAAATTGACTGAAATTTTGTCTTAATTTTGATTACATTTTTTTATCTCTCCAAAATGTACAATATTTTTTGTTCCTAGTAGTAATTTTAAAATAATAAAATAATGACTTAATATATTTTTTTCCACTTAAGCATGGTCATATTTTAAGAACAATATAAAAGTTCTACAGATAGAAAGTCAAACAAATTTTTTAAAAAAACGAAAAATAAAATATGATTGTATTTTAAGAAAAAAAAACTTAAATATTGAGTAGTGAACTCATGTATTTACTAAAAACTTTTGATACTAGAAATAATATTTATAATAATGTATCTCAATGTTGACCTTTTGATGAGGATAGACATGAATTTGTCAAACTCCCTAAATTCTAAAATTTTATAGAAAGAAAGTCGAACAATATTTTTTTAAAAACAAAATAAATTATAACTTTATTTTAAGAAAAATTGAGTAAAGAATTAGGTATTTATTAAAAGCTTTTGATACTAAAAATTAGTATTTATAATAATGTATATGAATATTTTAAGTTTTGGTGAGAATAATAAACAAAAAGCACCTGAAATCGCCAAAGTTGATCACCACATGCTTTGAATTTAAAGCGATTTTTATAGAAATCTTGACGAACTGCTTCTATTTGAGCTTCTTCCTCAACACTTCCTGTCTCAGAATCAAACTCCCAGATTTGTCTTCCTACAAAATTATTTGTAGTAAATATGTATGGATTCTTTCCTCCATCTCCTATCTTCAACCTCCACATTTCCTTAACCTTAATTACTCCTGTATCATAATATATATATTATCAGCAAAGAAAAAAATAAATATAGATAAAAGACAATATTTAAGAGATGTTTAAAAAAATAAAATAAATAAGAGATAAACAATTAAAATGTATTAAATTTAATTTTATTTAATTAAAATTAAAACTGATTCAAATTAGATAGATTTTAAAATAGAAAATAATATATAAGATTCTATAATTTTACCATTAAAATCTCAATAGTCAATATTAACAATAATCTTTTTTCTCTCACTTCCTAACAAAGCCTACTATTCCACTTCCTTTACAACTCGCTTAATGTAATAGCCAAAAATTCTATACTATGTATCATTCAACTCTTATAGATGAACAAAATATAATTTCAACCCATAAATTATTTAATACATAAAAAGATAAATAATAAAAAGAAAGAAGAAGATGAGAAGAAAATAAAAGAAAGAAAGAAGAAAAGGATTTTTTTTTTTTAGCTTGGGTGAAAATAATTTTGCTCGAGAACACTTCTAATTTTCGTCTTAGCGAAACTATTTTCGCCTGAGCAAAAACACTCAAGAGGGCACCCTATTTTGTTTACGAAGAGCTCGCTCAGGTGAGTTGTGTCTCGCTTAGGCGAGACTTGCAGAGTGAACTTTTATGCAAAGTTCGCTTGAGCGAGAATTTCCCACTTAAGCGAGGCTATCTGAAAATGATTTCTCAATTAAAATAATTGCTTTCTGCTACCAAATATTAACAAGCATTTAAAGTTCAAAGTACTGCAGGAAGTAGTCAGATACATCAAACTTATGCACAACTATTCACATGACAAAAAGAAAGACCATATCAAGGTCATAAGGTCTTCAACTACAATAAAACATATATACTAGTATATACAAGATAAAAGGAACATCAATTTAAGTGCATGTCATCTTTAAGGTGCTCCAAAACCTGCATCTGCACTTGCTCGTGTACATAGTAAGTCATCGCAGTTCATACAACAACATGAAAAGTAAGGGTAAGCTAGTAAAATTGAAAGTTTGTAATATACTAAATATATGCAAATAGAACAAAGTATCTCAGTCACAACAATTTCTTTAAAGTCTAGCATATCAAGTTTCAATACAAGTTTTTCTTTTTCATTTCAAATACTCATGTCAAACATCATACATAAAGGTCTCACATGGACCACATCAATACATATAGGTCACAAATAGACCTATCGTCTTCCGGAAGACCCATTAAGTATATCCCTACCAGAGACTAACATCTAATCCAATACCCAAGACTTAGATTCAGCAAATCTAAGAGAAATGACCAATCTAATACCCAAGACTTAGATTACCAACGAATCTGAGAGAAAAGACTAATCCAATACCCAATACTTAGACTGTCATTCGAATCTAAGAGAAAGGATCAGAGTAAGTTCAAACATCCAATATCGAGTCTCACCAGCGGGGTCCCGATGTGTATGAACTCCCTCATCAGCTTCTCACCACCCGTCTTAGTCTATGTGACTTAGATCATCAGTGAAACTTGAGAATCTTTGTTGAACATAGATATGCTATACTTAATATACTCAAACAAATGTATGACATCAATTTCATCATTCAATCATTCACATCAATACCCATTCAATTCATAAATAATAGAATGCAAGAATTTTTCACAATCATAAGAACATTTAGTGATTAGATCATCAAATATCACCTAAAAAATTCTCTAACATAATAACAACATACATCTACCAAATTCATCAAACTCATTTCCAATCAAAATAATTCATGTTCATGCCAAAAACAATTCCTGCAAAGAAGCTTTGAAATTGGGGACCACGTCACCCGCACATCCAAATATTTTAACAAATAGTTATATTTAAGGTAAAGATTAACTTCCCTTACATAAGACAAAGATCCCCTATTAATTCCTCTAATCAGGTAATAATATCAGTCTAACTTTAGGGATTTAGAACAAGTTTTCAAAATAACACAAACTTTTAGTATAACCTTAATCAAGTTGAGAAGAACATTTTTCTCAACTATTTCCATCAATATTGATGACAGATCTTTAGAACAAATATGAACTTATTCTATTTGAGATTATGATCGATTTGAAATGACTCTAGAATCCTCAATTACTATGGGACTTAATTAAATTCTGAAACAAATGAAGTATAAAAGGTGAAAATCAAGAGAGAAGAAAGAGAGAGCTATAGAGGATGGAAGGTAAGAGAGAGAGAACAAAAGTGAAAGTGTGTCAGGTTTAAAGCCTGGGCTTTGAGAAACGGTGCCAGGTTTAAAGCCTGGGTTTTGAGGAACGGGGCCAGGTTTAAAGCCTGGCTTTGAGGAACGGGGCCAGGTTTAAAGCCTGGGCTTTGAGGAACGGTGCCAGGTTTAAAGTTTGGGCTTTGAGGAACGGTGCCAGGTTTAAAGCCTGGGCTTTGAGGAACCATGCCAGGTTTAAAGCCTGGGCTTTGAGAAACGGTGCCAGGTTTAAAGCCTGGGCTTTGAGAAACGGTGCCAGGTTTAAAGCCTGGGCTTTGAGGAACAATGTCAGGTTTAAAGCCTGGGCTTTAAGGATTGGGGTATATATCAAATTTGGTGTTGAAAAATAACATGCGACAGTTATATGCAACATAGAATTTTTAATGAAATCATGCATGCAAAAATGGAACATGACTCAATAAAACTCAACTTGGGTTAAGGGCATTTTAGTAATTGTGGAGAGTGTGGGTGCGGAACTTAATTAATGGGGGTGTAGAAAGTAACCCCACCAATATGAAATCATGCATGCAAAAATGGAACATGACTCAATGAAACTCAACTTGGGTTAAGGGCATTTTAGTAATTATGGAGAGTGTGGGTGCGGAACTTAATTAATGGGGGTGTAGGAAGTAACCCCACCAATAAGAAACTCAATCTTGGGTTAAGGGCATTTTGGTAATTGTAGAGAGTGTGAGTGCGGAACTTAATTAATGGGGGTGCAGGAAGTAACGCCACTAATAAGAAACTCAAGTTGGGCTAAGGGCATTTTGGTAATTGTGGAGAGTTTGGGTGCGGAACTTAACTAATGGGGGTGCAAACAATAAGAATTGAGTCAAACCTATATAAGAGAATGACACCACCTTCAATCCAAAACCTTAAGGCATTAGGTTTATGGGTCTTCTTTCTTATATGTTGCTTAACTTTCTCATTCCTACTCAATGTGGGACATAGACTCACACTTGAATACCTAACAATCTCTCCCTCAAGTGAGAGTCCCTCCTCCACATTGATACACTTCCCCTCAAGCGGAAGCAAACGACTCCTTACTTGTACTGCCGTTCACACACTTATACGAGACACACTTGCCTGAAACCTCCATCAGAAAAACTTTCGATACAGGGTCACCCAAACCGTAAACCAACGACTCTGATACCACTTGTTTACAGAAAATTTTATTTATTTATTTATTTTCTGTTTGATATAAACAAAATTACAACGTCATAATGATTTATAGAAAGAAAGATAAATTTTATTACAAATTAAAATTAGTTTGTCCATAGGAATTATTTCATAATTTTGATTTCTAGTTTTTATGTAAATTGATTTAACTCATTAAGAAATTAATTTATTTTTTTCTTTTTTTTAATCTTTTTCCAACAAACATTTAATAACAAAATATTTAAAGTAAAACCCGTACCTCTGCCAATCCTACCGAGACAACTTGTTGAACCTAAACAAGATGTGTGGAAGTGCGAGATGAGAAAGTGATACTTAGATTACACCATTTCAATTAACTCCTCCCACCACCATTTTCAATTTCTTTGCTGTGCACCCGCACAAAACTTAAGTAATAATGAAAAGGAAGTAATAAGAAAGAACCTAATCATAGATCTTCAACTTTTCACTCTCAATCTTTTGAAGCTGTGTTTCTATTTATAGGAGTTATCTAGAGAGTGATACTGCTAAATGGAAGTTGTATGCCTATTTATAGAAGTTATTAAACAGAGTGATACTTCTGAATGGAAGCTGTGTGTCTCTTTATAGGAGTTATTAAGGATTGATACTGCTCAACCTCCAAAGACATTTGCATGTGGAGACCAATGATCTTTCAGTATCACAGGGTTCTAATGCTAGAGAGTATGGTTCTTTCTGAATAACTTTCAGTACACTTCATTATTTTTTTCAATTTTATTTTTATTATAAATAAATTATTTAAATAAGTCCATCAATTTTTAAATAACCCTTTTCACCAAATTAATTATCAAATTGTTATAAATAAATATTAACAATTTTTATCTATGCAAGATGTATTTTATATGATAATTCATATGAGAAAACAAACAGCATGAATTCCTATATATACGTGAAAATGTTATATTTTAAAAAAAATGAAGGATTCAATTTAACTGAGAATCAAATAAAGTAAAATAAATAAATAATATAACTAAACAAATTTTTAGACCTTTTTAATGTGATAAATATGATTAAATTTTGTCTACCTTCTCTAACAATATAGGTCACTCAATCTGTTAAGAGCATTCTGTAGTGATGTTAGGTATTTTGATAGTTCAATTAATTAGTATCAGGTGTGTAGTGTGTATTTTCATGGGCAAGGAAAACTGGAAAATGAGACCTTAATGCTCCGTTTGCTTTGCTTCTCACCACAAATTTGCATTACTTTTCTTCCTATCTTTGTAAAGATTCAAGCAGAATTATAAAAATAATAAAATTATAAAGTAATAATAAATTTAATAAATAAACATTAACAACTTTTATTTATGCAAGATGTATTTTAAATGATAATTCATATGATAAAACAAACAAAATGAATTCCTATATAGAAAAAAAGAAGGATCTCACGGTTATACCATGCATATAACTTTAGTATTCTAAAGCCTCAGCCCCACATTTTTCATATATTTTACAATTATATTATTGGTGCATATAATTCTCTAGAATTATTTACATATATTCACAATGTTTATATAGTATCCAAAATACAATTATATATAAGGATATGTGTAGGTGTATGATGAAAATACAAATTGAATATATAATATAGTTAGGTTATTAATTAATGTATGTTTACCTTATGAATATCGTTGGTAGAAGAACATACCAAGTTGTGAATTTTAAAATATAAAAGAGTGAAAAATATATTTTTTATTTCAAAAAACATATCCTTATATATAATTGTATTTTGGATAACATATAAACATTGTAAATATATGTAAATAATTCTACAGAATTATATGCACTAATAATGTAAATAATTACAAGTAAATATATTTTATTTGTTAAAATATTTAAAAATTTGAAATATATATATATATATATATATATATATATATATATATATATTTATATATTTTT